>Scrappy_p2__coassemble_503_pt1 | contig 90748 bp, 61 predicted proteins | sample Scrappy_p2__metabat2_low_PE_009 | metagenome-assembled genome bin Scrappy_p2
GTTTCCACTTACACCATTCTCCCCAGCATAGCTGGGGGTTTAGTACTTTCAATTACAGAATGTATCCCCAGTTTCTTCATAATTCGATGAACTCGTTTTTTGCTGTAATTAGTATGATTAAAGTGATTAATCCATGATGTCATACGTCGATAGCCCAATATGTGTTTAAAACGTTCATCATATTCTTTTATGAGCTCAGCTAAATTAATATTTTCCAGTTCTTCTCCCGGTACTTCCCGGTGTAACCATTTATAGTAAGCAGATCTTGATATTTCAAGTTGTTTGCACATCCAGTTTATACTCCAATGTTTTGTTTCAGCGAAAAACTTTATTGCCATAAACTTTGATTCATAACGAAGTTTTCCAAGCCTCACATCCTTTCGAATTCTTGCACTTTTTTTAACAGTTCCGCCAACATATCCTTTTCTTCAAGTTGTTTTTTTAAGCGGATATTTTCTCGACGAAGACGTTCTAATTCATCAACTTCGTCCTCTTTTTTATGACGGCCACGTTTATCTGTTAAGCCATCTACACCGTTATAATTATACTTTTTAACCCACGAATAAACTTGGCTATAGGATACATCATAAATACTTGCAGTTCCTTTATAATCAAGTCCATGTTCGATACAGTATTCTACGATTTCTTTACGTTCCTCGATAGTAGTTTTTCTTCTTGCTTCTGCCATATAGACCTCCCGTTTAGGACAATAATCCTTAAGTTCTCTATTGGCATTATACAACTTAATCCAAGATTCTAAAACGGTTGGATGAATGTTGTTTTGAGCAGCAACTTCAACAGAACTGCCTATACCAGAAAGTACCATTTCTACACAAGTTATCTTAAATTCTTTTGTATAACTTTTATTTCCTTCTTGTGTAATAAAAGCTTTTATACCTTGCTCTCGAAATAATGCTACCCATTTTTGAAGTGTTGCTCTCCCTACATGATATTTTTCAGCTAATTCATATGAGGAACCAGCACCATCTATATATTCCTTCGCAACCATTGCACGGAATTCAGGTGCATGTTTAGATTTAGACATAGAAAACCTCCTAAGTAGATTTTGGTTATTTACCTTGTCTACTTAGGAGGTATCATATCAAAAATCTCGCTCCTTTATTTTTTTCGTTTTTCTCTTAACTCTCTAAAAAATTGTTTCATCATCTGGCTGCATTCTTCGCCCAAAACTCCGGTTGTCAATTCCACCTGATGATTAAATTCTTTCACATCTAACAAATTTAAAATTGATCCTGCACATCCGGCTTTGGGATTCATACATCCAACTACAACTCTTTTCACTCGTGCCTGAACTATAGCTCCTGAACACATCTGACATGGCTCTAGTGTCACATAGAGTGTGCAATCCTCCAATCTCCAATCATCCATTTTTTTACAGGCTTTTCTTATCGCCTGTACCTCTGCATGCGCCAATGCATTTTTATCAATCGTACGTCGATTATACCCACGTCCGATAATCTTTCCTTCATAAACAATGACACAACCAATAGGAACTTCTTCCAGTGCATATGCCTTCTTCGCCTGCCTGATTGCCTCACGCATATATTTTTCATCCATCTTCCTTTGTTCTATTTCTTCTTGAGTAATTTGACTTTCCATTCCATTTCACTCCTACAATTATTTTATTTTTAAGGCATAGAACCTCTTTTCATGAATACACTTATAAAAAGACAAGACCAGAGGTACGAACGACTTATGAATACCGGAATTTTCTATTTATACGAATTTAAAGATACGCACAAACTCCGCAATACAGGTTTCTTAAAACTTACCAAACAAGAACACTCCTGTTTTCTTCAATTTCACGCTCGCAGTGTCCCTGTCACCTCACAGGATTCCAGCATGCTTTCCGCTTTCTATCTGAACACAGAAACCATAACCGCCAAACAGCTTTGTAAAATTCCCTGCCTGGATCAAACCATCTCCGACAAGGTTATTGTATCAGAATTAGATTTCCCTTCCAAACATACATTGAATGAAATAGATGGTTTCTTTTTAGAACTACCTAACGGAATTTTTCTTGCAGCAACGTCTCCAAACATCTGCTTTGATTCACAAAAAATACTCTACACAGCAGATGAAATCAAGCCAGCTATAACAGAACAACCAGCCGCAAGCGAACCTCCGACTATATCAGAACAGCCGAACGTAAACGAACCTCCAACTATATCAGAACAGCCGGACGTAAACGAACCTCCGACTATATCAGAACAGCCGGCTGCAGCTCTGAAAACAGTTCGGAAAATTCAACGAAGAGAACTAACCTGCCTTCCCCGTCACTACTGGAATCTGGCCAATAACAGTTTCCTTCTTCATGGTTATTATAATTATAACCATCTCCTTCTGGTTGAAGAAGATGGTCATTATTGGCTTGGTGTTCCAGGAATTTATGACCCAAAAGAAGCTCATGCCGCTGAATTATTTGGCTTTTCCAAATTCACCGATGCTTACAATCAACAATTGGAGCTTTCAGACGATGAATGCAGCATACAAGGAACCTTTGGCTACTGGTGCCGTTTCTTACGATGATGTTTCACAAAATTGCTTTCATTTCCTGATAAAGACGTTTTGCATAACTATCTGTCATACCACAAATAAAATCTGTCACCAACAGCAGGCGGAGATAAAGTTTCTCTGCCTCGCTTTTCCCTTCTGCCTGTCTGCGGTACGCATTGCGATAATTATCGGAAATAAAGGAAATCATCCGCTTATCAATTGTTCCCATCGGCACGTCTGTATCATAATACAATACTGCATGTACAAACTGCTCTAATAAGAAATCCAACATCACTGATTCTATGATCTCCATCTTATAAATATCCTGCGAACAAAATACCTCTTCATATGCCATCGTTCCCAGCAGATCCATCAATTTTTCTCCATACGTTCCGTAAAACAAATCATGGGGATATCTGCCTGCCATAATCGCCTCATAATTCGTTGTAAACCCATAGGTTGCACAACTAATCAAAAATCCCTGTATCTGCACGATCCAGTTCTTCACCGCATAACTTTCCGGATGACGAATCCCTTTTTCGCGGCCTCTTGCATATAAAGTCTGTAATTTCTCCAACGAGTTATACCCCTCATCACCATAGCAAAGGATCAATTCATACAATGCATCCTCCAACATCTGATAAGAAATATATCCCTTCACAAACGCATCTTCTATATCCGCAGTCTTATATGCCAGATCATCCGCAGCTTCCAGAATATACGTCAGCGGATGTCTGTTAGAACCTGCTCCTGTCTCCCTCACAATTTCCTCAAATATCTTTTCATCGGCATAATAGTAACCCATCTTTTTATCTTTGATATTTCCAGTTGTCTCATCAATCTTAACCGAAGATATTGGATATTTAATAATTGTATTGAGCAAGGCATAGGTAAGATTCATTCCATGTTCATCAACCAGATAATGCAGTTTCGTTACCAACCTGAGAGCTTGCGCATTGCCTTCAAAATGATAAAAGTCCTCCCGCATCTGCTCCGTTAAAATCTCCGATACAGGAATTCCCTTGAATTTCAATTTCGTTAGATTACGTGCAAACCACTCGCGGATTTCTACTTCTCCAAAATGTCCAAATGGGGGATTGCCAATATCATGAATCAGACCAGCACACTCCAAAATATGACTGATGTCCTCTTTCATCTGAGATGTAAATCCGGTATCCTTATGATACTTTAAAATATTTTCTCCAATGTTCTGCCCCAAAGACTTTCCCAAAGAGGAAACTTCCAACGAATGGGTCAGCCTTGTTCTGATAAAATCACTTTTATCCAGAGGAAATACCTGGGTCTTATCTTGCAAGCGGCGAAACGATGCACTCCCAATAATTCGATGATAATCTTTCTCAAATTCACTTCTCAAATCTGTCGACTTACGGGCGCTGGAAAAACTTCCACGCGCCCGCTTTGTTGACAATAACCTGCTCCATTCCATTTATATTCTCCTAATCTAGATAAATCGGGGGTTCATAGTCTTTTCCAAGCAAGGCCTTCTTTCTCTCTTGATATCCGAGAAATGCCCATTCTGTCATATCTGTCCACTGATGTTGTTTCCGATCATAGACTTGCACATATCCGATTCTAGAAGGATGCATTCGCACACTGTTGGTCTGATACTCTCTGCCCGTATATGGATTCATTTCCCCAACCGATAGGTCTTCCTCTGCATCTACATGCTTGATCACTGGTTCAAAATCCTCGGAATCCGGCGTGATCACCTCTCTTGCCGTTTTCTTTTCTACGGGTTTTTGTTCCTCTGTTTTTCTTTCTGTTTTCTTATCATCATTATTCCGACGCATACGGCGTAGGAAAATTCCTCCTGTGTGGAATATATCTTTTTTCTCTTCTACCGTTTTTTCTTCTGTATCCGTCTCCCCTCTTTCCGGCTCTGCGATTTCCTCAGCTGCCGCCTCTTTTACAGATTCTATTTCCGGTTGTACTTCCACCGCTTCCGGCGTTTCCTCTATTGGCACCGATACCTCTGCCGCCACTTCCGGCTCTTCTGGTTCCTCTGCTGACTCCTCTTCCAGCTCCTTCAGCTCTTCATGAATCTCATAAAGTTCACCGATCGTCATATCCCTCTCATCTCCCACAGTCTGTTCTTGTACTTCAATCGGCATTGCTTCAACAGCCTCAGGTTCCGGTTCTTCGTCAAATACCAGCGTCTGCTGATATACATCTTCTTCCTCTTCCTTTTTCCGTTTGCCACGCTTATGATATGTGCCTGCATTCGCATACTGCATAATCTTTTCATCTTCAGCAGGATCCGTAGGGAAAATACTCAGACGAAACGGACAATCTAAAATAGCCGCGATCATGCGCATATCCTTCTCTTGAAAATTATCTCTTCCAAGACGCTGGGTCAGATTCTGCCGGGACATCGCCTTCCCTGTTCTCTCCTGTATCAACTCTGCCAGCTCTTTGATTGTCATGTTCTTGCGGCTCAATATAATCTTAACTTGCTCCCCAAATGATAAACCTTCCATTATAAAAAACCTCCTTATCGTTTGCATCTATACTCGGGCAGTCTATAGAAACTTTTTCATTGCTTCATAAATCTATCCTTTTCCCTTTTTCATTCTATCAAATCAATTTTCAAATGTAAAGAGGCCAGATGAATTTCTCCATCTGACCTCATTTTTTTCTAAAATGTCACAAAATAATTGCGCATCTATTTTCCCAGGTATTCTTCTAAAGTAAGTCCCTGTTCCGTAATCTCCCGGGCAGCTTCTTTTCCCACATACCGATAATGCCATGGTTCATATACGATCCCTGTAACCGCTGATTTATCTACCGGGTATCTTAAAATAAATCCATATTCCCAACAATGTTCAGCAAACCATTTCGCTTCCGCAGTCTCTGCTTGCCGTTCATCTAGCTCTGCAAATTCCGCAGAAGTAATGTCCAACGCCAATCCGGTTGCATGCTCGCTTGTTCCGGGAACAGCAACCGACTTCGCTGTTTCATCGTATGCATCCAGAGGCGTATAGCCCTGGGCAATCCATGTCACCATCGTTTCATTAAAAACTTGACGCTGATATTCATAATCTCTGTATGCAGAACAGATATAAGGGTTTAGTCCATCGGCCCGGATATCTGCCAGCATCTCTTTCAAATCATCCACAATTCTTTGATCTACATACATCCCTTGTTCAATCTCTACGAGTTTCGGTTCATATTCTTTTGACAATGGATACGCTTTATTTACTAATGTCAGTTTCCAATCTTCCTGCTCCGACGCCAGCGATTCTGCGTTTAATTTTGCCGCCTCCACCGCATCAACCACCTGTACCTGCGGTTCTTCATTTTCTATCTGTTCCGGCACTTGCTGCTGTACTGTATTTTGTATTTTGTCCGATGTTTCATCCTCTTTCTCTTTTTCTCCGGCTCCGCCGAATACAGAAAAACAAATTCCACCGCACACGAATCCAATCACTACACCACAGAGCAGAATTCGTTTCATGCGCACTTCCACGTTCTTATTTTTATCTATACCCATATTTATAACCCCAATTGAATTACTCGAATGTCCGGCTCGATTTCTGTATCTGTCGAACAAACTGCTACCTTATATGCTCCTCCCCCCAACTCGGTTTCCATATAATAAAACGGAACCGAAAACTCTTCCGGCTTATGGAGAAATACCGATGGATTTCCTAAACGGATTTCAAAAGAATTCATCTCCATCGCCATCCCCTTTCGTGTTGCCTTCATAAAGCTCTCTTTCAACACCCAATACCGATAAAATAACTCTTTTTGCTGTTCCTCGTTTCTTTCCCCTACTATATACTGATATTCCGATTCACAGAAAAAGTGCTTCGCAATATTTAAATTAACTGCTCGCACCTTTTCTACATCGCACCCAAGTAAAATCTGCGCATCATTTTTTTCTCCGTCAACACTGACAGAACAGAGCACATAACTTCCGGAATGAGAAAAATTAAACACCGCTGTTTCATCCAACTGATACACTTGTCTCATTTGCGCATAAACAGACCACACTCCTATACTCTGAGCTTTCTTTTTCATCTGTTTCAAGCGATCTGCCTTTTCCTGTCTCCGCTTTGGTGCTTGCAGATAATATTTTTCATAACATGCCTCCTGCATAAGAGGTTCTATATTAGCTGCCCACGTTTGTATCATTCTTCCTGACCCACTCTTTATTTCATATAACGCAATTCAAACGTATCAATCGTAATCGGCTTATTAAATAATGTTCCCTGCACATATTCACAACCCAATTCTTTCAGCATATTTAACTGATCCTGAGTCTCAACACCTGCCGCAGTTACTCTCGCTCCCAATCTTCGACATACATCAATTACCGCCTTGGCTACAATCTGGCTACGGCTGTTTCCTACAATATCAGAAACAAGACTCTTGTCCATCTTTAATCCATCAAATTCCATAATGGAGAGAATTGAAAAACTGGAGTCCTTCTCCCCAAAATGATCCAATGTTACCCGGATATTTGCCTTACGCATCTTGTTGCTCGTCTCTGCCAGCATCTCCTGGTTCATTCCATGAGCAGATTCCGACACTTCCACTTCAAGATATTCGCATGGCACTTGATACTTCTCCACTAACTCCAACATCTGATCTGCCATGCTTTCATGCCGCAGTGTTGCCCCTGCAAAATTAACAGAAATCGGAAGCATCGGCATTCCTTGTTCTTCCCATCGGGCAAGTGTTTTGCAAATCTGCTCAAACACATAAATATCTAAATAATGTGATAACTTTGTTTCTTCCAATAGTGTGATATATCTTCCTGGATTCATAATACCAAGATCTTTATGATGATAACGTACAACAGCTTCTGCGCCTACCGCTTCTTCTGTTTCAGCATCCATGATCGGAAGAAGACATACTATAAAGTTTCCATTTTCCAGATCATTTAATAAATCTTCCTTGATGATTGGCTCATGATGCCCTTTTTTCAAATGCTTATGATACTTTTGCTTTTCATCACGCATCATATTTTCAGCACCAGAAATCACACTACTTACATTAATATCAACTTTTTCCCATGCATATCCCATTGACGTAAGACCAAGGCTGATATTCTCCAACCTTTCATGGGCACGGTTCACCTGCTTCATAAAGGTTTCATAAGAAATATCTTCGGAAATAGCCAGAAATTCATCTCCGGTTAGACGATATACAGCTCCCGGACGAAAATACTCTTCCAAGAGTTCTCCAACCCGGATCACCACTTCATCCCCGTATTCTCTGCCGAATTCTTTATTAAAGTTCTTCAAACCATTGATATCCACTGACAATGCCCCTAATGACTTTAATTCTTTTTGCTCATCCTGTGCAAGATAAGACACAAAACTATTTCGATTCAGCAGCCCTGTCAGATCATCATGATAACTTAAATATTCCTGCTGTTTCTGCATCTTCTGCATGATAATTATCTGAGACAGTATCGGAAGCATTGCCTCAAGCAACTCTAGTGTACAACCTCCACGATGTACCTTCACCGCTGCCAACACCGCTGTCACCCCTTCTTCCAAGGGACGCTGTACACTATAACTTTCTTCTGTTGTATCCAACACTTCCTGCTTTATCCACTTTGGCCATTCTTCCGTATCCAGCAGCTTTATCCGATCTCTCTGCCATTGTACATTTTCTGCACACCATTCATAAATTGTCAGTATTTCATATTCATCCTTCTCAATATAATAAACGTATTCTGAATCGTAATAATTTCTCACCTTACTCAGAACCTCATTCATAATCTCAAGAATTGAACGAAGTGACTGTTTTTCACTCATAATAACACTCCCACACCGGTCCTTTCCCGGTAAAAAAATTTCCCTTCTTGGTAAATAAAAACTATGTTTATTGTAGTATAATCCTTCTGAAATTGCAATAAAGTTACTCTTGCTTCTCCTCTTTTTTCTTGTCCTTTTCTCCCACAATTCTCAGAAAATCTCTGTCCTGTTTCTTCCTCTGTGGTACAAAACGTGCTACAAGATTTCCCTTTCCACGATTTTTCACATAAACATATCCAAAAACTGAAAATACAACTGCTCCAATAAAATTCACAATTAAATCTTTCATCGTGTCAATTAAACCAATATCCAGATAACCGCCGATTCCCAGCTCCTTGCCATTTATGACAACCGACCGAATAGGATCAATGACGGATACGATATTCCTTCCGTCAGGATTTAAAGTTACTGACCGAATCGCCTGAATCACCGTATCTTTCTGCATATCCAATCCAAAGATCATATCCATTCCAAACTCAAAAAACTCCCATACAACACCAATTGTCATAGAAAAACAAAATGCTACAATCGCGGTAAATAACGGAGATAATTGAAATGTCATCCGATCACTTCGATTCAACAAATCTACCATAGAAAATCCAATTGCCGCCGCAAGAAATCCATTAATCGTATGCAAAATCGTATCCCACATCGGTATCATGATATAATACTCTCGGATTTCCCCCAAGATTTCTGCAGAAAATATAAATATCAAAATCAAAATTTCCAAAACAGTAGGCAATTCAATCTTTAATGTAACCTGAATCAAACTCGGCATAATCAAAAGAATCAACGTCAAGATACAAAGAAAGAAATTCTCATAATTCCCATTTAAAAACTGTAAAATCATTGTCACGATTACAAGAATTCTCAACACAAAATATACAATAAAAGAGCTCTTATGCTCTCTCAATTCCATATCCAGAGCTTTTTTAATATTCTTCATTCTATTTCCAGTTTGTCTCTTATCTTTCGACATACTAATAATATCCTTTCCTTAGTTATATATTGATGCTACCTTTTACAATGAAAAATGTCAATATCTGTTAGATTCATTTTACAACTTAAGAATTGAACGCTATAATATGAAATTAGGGTCTAAAAGATATTATATTATACAAAGGGGGATATATTGTGACTTCAGCACAATTTGATTATTCATTTCAAACAAAAACAAACCAAACTGCCCTTCATCAAGGCTTTCGTGATGGTATTCCCATTGGTCTTGGTTACTTTGCAGTTTCATTTTCTCTGGGAATCGTCGCACGTAATGCCGGACTTTCCCCGTTTCAAGGATTTTTAACCAGTGCATTATGCAGTGCGTCTGCTGGAGAATATGCCGGTTTTACATTGATTGCTGCAATGGGAACTTTTTTAGAACTCGCAATCATAACATTTATTACAAATGCTCGTTATCTTTTAATGAGCTGTGCACTTAGTCAAAAGGCTGATCCAGATATGCCTCTTAGACATCGCCTTCTAACTTCCTTTTATATTACAGATGAATTATTTGCTATCTCCATCGCACGTCCCGGTGTTTTAAATCCTTATTATTTCTATGGAGCCGTATTGATCGCCTCTCCTTGCTGGGCAACTGGAACTGCCCTTGGAGTTGTTGCGGGAAATCTTATGCCACTACGCCTTGTCAGTGCATTCAGCGTTGCCCTCTACGGAATGTTTCTAGCAGTTATCATTCCTCCGGCACGCAAAGATAAGGTCATTGCCGGGTTGATTGTACTTGCCTTTCTTTCCAGTTTTTGTGCAACATACTTGCCGGTAATCTCAAAAATTTCCGGTGGCACACGTACTATTTTGTTAACTGTAGTTATTTCTGCAGTAGCAGCACTCTTATTTCCAAGAAAATCAGAAACATCCAAGGAAGGCGGTGAACAAGCATGACAACTTACAGAATCTATATTTATATTTTTATCATGGCGGCTGTATCCTATGCAATTCGTGTTCTGCCAATGACATTCATACGCAAGCCAATTACAAATCAATTTATACAATCTTTTTTATATTATGTTCCTTACGTAACATTGGCTGTTATGACCTTTCCGGCAATCATCGAGGCAACTCAGAGCCCATTTTCTGGTCTCATTGCATTGCTGGTCGGCATGACTGCCGCATGGTTCGGCGCTGGATTGTTTAAAGTGGCCGTCTCTTGTTGTACAATTGTATTTCTGATTGAACTGTTGTTATTATGATAAAAGATCATAGAAACTTGACATTCTGACAATAAGGGGGCAGATGTAACTCATCCGAGTCACATCTGCCCCTTATTATAGAACGAGCTATTTCCCAATAGCCCATTCTATAAATCACGATTTTGAAATACGATATCATATTCCTCCGGAAGGAAATAAAATTTACCTCTTGAAATTGCTTCTTTCTCCTTATTATAGAAAATTTCCTCTATAAAAATAATCGGAGTCTCTTTTGGAACTTTTATATAATTTGTAATATAATCTTCTGCATATACCAACTTAATTGACATTTTTACCGATGAAGACATTTCAAAAATGTATTTGTTAATAACTTCTCGTACATCTTCTTCCTTTCCCAGATCCACCTTTAAACTTTCAATAAATTTAACCGGAATCTGCATAAAGGAATGCCCTACAGACTTTCCATTTGTATAAAATACACTGTTGCCAGCTAAAACAATCTCATTAGCTCCGAGGCCAAGCTTTCGTTGACCGACTTCTGTAGCCGGTCCAAAATTATAATATACCTCAATCTTGTCTATCTCGCTTCTGCTACATGCAATCATTGGATTATATAACCCACCATTTTTCTGGTCACGGTTCTTATCATATGTTACAAATGTACCTTTTCCCTGCATCTTCGCAACCAATCCATCTTCTACAAGAACCGTCAGCGCCTGGCGCAATGTATTTCTGCTTACATTGTACTTTGCTGCCAGAGTTGCCTCTCCCGGTAATTTTGTCCCCGATTCATAGACACCATCCATAATATCTGTATATAGCCGATCATAAATAGGAACATAGGAAGGAATTTTACTGTTTCCTAATGATTTTACTTGCTCATTTACTTCGTGTTCCATGTATTTTTCTAAATCCTTTCCAGCGTGCTCCATCCTCCCAGACATTCAAAACCTAATTTTTCAAAAAGCGGTTGAAGGCGACTATCTGAAAATAAACAAGGATTTTTCCCACGTTTCAGAAGATATCTGCATAATGCCGATAGTACTTGTGATGCATATTTTTTTCTTCTATACTCTTTTTCTGTTGCAAGTCCGCCAATCATTGCCGTCTTCTCAGCCTCTGTTGTAGTATTTCCATGTGAAATAATCTGTCCCTCTTTACAAATGAATAAGTGTACTCCATCTCCATTTACAATTCTGTCGCGAATCATTTCTTTGGAAGTATATAAAGCTCGAATCTCAGGAATTTCTCCTAAAAACTGAAAAATATCATCTACGTCTGCTTCTGTCGCCTGCAAAACACTATCGCATGTCTCGCTTTCTCCATATAAACGCTCTGTTGTTGCCAACTTATATAATTGTTTTTCAACACACCGATAGTCCTCTGCAAGAACTTCACTAATATTTTTCAGTGCACTGCTTTTTCCCATTATAACAAAAACTGGAAAACTTTTCAAAATAGTTTGAATACTTGATTGTTGTAATCCATCCTCTTTACTATAAACCAAAAGATTTGTATAGAATCTCAGATAAACGCCTTTACAAGTATCCTCTTCCCATTCCATCCATACATCTTGACACTGATTTTCAAAACCATATGTTGCAATATCTGCCAGAAGAAATGTATTATACTCCTGTTCCTGCTCCAGATATTTTTTTAAAATCTTCTCATCTTTTGCAGTACATTTTCTAAGCATTTTCTTTCCTCTCAATCCGAATGGTCCAACTTTCTCCACCTTTAATCTGATATTTCTCAGCAAAGCTTCTTTGATTTAATCCCAACGCCATAAAGGATGCCAGACCATTAAAAAGCACCGGTTCTCCAATTTCTACAAATCCGAATGAACGATGATACAATACATCAGAATCAAAAATAACATTTTCGTGTTCTTTTATCTGAATATGTACCCAATCTCCTTCTTTGATCCCTGTCTTTTCAAAATCATCATTCAAAATATTAGTACTGATATTTCCAAATTTCTCCAGCGCTTCTGCAATAGAACCTTCTGCATATCCTTCCTCACATTTTCCATAAGTTACGTCATGCACTACTATTTCATCTACCGGATACGCTTCTCCTACTTCTTCAAAAGAAATCACACCTGCTGCCAATCGTGCACCACAATATGCAAATAAATCTCTTCCATGAAATACATTTACTTTTTCTGATCCCGGATACCGATTTATCGTTTCATCAATCTCACGAATTTCTTCAATTCCATACATTTCTTTTATAAATGTCAAAGTTCCGTTATCTGGTGTAACTATATAATACCCGTTTTTTGTTTTTGCTACACTTGCTTTTCTTTCTGTTCCGACTCCCGGATCTACAACGGAAACAAATACCGTCCCCTTTGGCCAATATTTTACCGTATATTGTAAACACTGTGATGCAGCAAGGGTATTGAACTGATCAATCGTATGAGACAGATCATATATTTCAAGCTGCGGATCTACCTGCTTGCACACTCCATACATAGATGCAACTGCACCCCAATTCAAACCAAAATCAGTCTGAAATACTATACATGCTTTATTCATGTTTTCACCTCTGGATTCTTATTCTGCCTTTTTAAAAGAAATTGTCCAATCCAATCCTTGTCCAATTCCATATACTGTCACAAAATTTCGTAAATTTAACGCAATTTGTACAGTCAGTGATTCACTGACCATCACAACCGGCTCACCTTCGTTTACATATCCAAATGATTTACAATACTTGGCTTCACCACGATATTTTTCTTCGCCCTTATGGCAAATACTTACTTCTACAGTATCTCCAAAAGACACTCCTGTATCTTCTAACATCTGATATGGTATATTTGATGATACTAAGCCAAAATGTACTCCTGCACTCTGGATCATTCCCGCAACAGTTCCATCCTCTTTACATTCCGGTTTTACAATCGGAAGCATCACAACTTCTTCAATCGGATATACTGGGCCTACTTCTTCCCATGTAATCACACCTGCTGCCAATCGAGCTGCACAATACGCAAATAAATCTCTTCCATGGAAAATACTGCATGCTTTTGTAGAAGTCCAACGGTTAATTGTCTCATCAATCTCTCTAACTTCTTCAATTCCTATTTTTTCTGCTACATGTGTCAATGACCCATTATCTGGTGTCACAACATACTGTCCATTTTTTAATTTTGCCACACACGCTTTTCGATCTGTTCCTACTCCCGGATCTACAACAGAAACAAATACTGTTCCCTCCGGCCAAAAATCAACTACATAATCAAGACTAATAGATGCTGTAAAAATATCAAATCCCGGAATCGCATGAGTATTGTTAAAAATCTTTAATTCTGGATCTACCATCTGGCACACACCATACATTGTACATACTGCACTTGTATCTGCCGTAAAATCTGTTTGCATTACAATTGCTGATTTCATTTTATTTACCCCTTTCATCTAACGTTATTTCTATGCTTAAATCAATTTATACAAAAGGATACCAAAGTTGCAAATAATTTGGAGAAAGCATTTTATAAGCAATATAGGCAATACAAATTCCCAACATCACCAAATATACAACTCGAAATACTTTATCTGCCGCCGTCATTTCATGTTCTGCATAATAACTACGTTTCTTTAACTTTCCATATCCTCTCAAATCCATTGCATTCGCAATATTTCCAACCTTGTCAAAAGAAGATAACAACAAAGGTACAATAATCAATACCATTTGCTTCAATCTCTTCCACAAGCCAATTTTCTTTGGATCCATTTCTACACCACGTGCCTGCATACTCGTTGAAATATTTTGATAATCTCTTACAATATCTGGAATACAACGATATGCCAGTTCTACCACCGTACATATTTTATAAGGTACTTTCACAGAATATAATCCAGCTGCAAACTCCGATGGCGTAATAGAAAGCATAAATGTAATAGACACTGTGAATGTTGCTAAAATCTTAATGAATCGTGTAAACAAATACCATAATGTTTCTCCACTGACATACAAATATCCTGGTAAATCTGCTAATACCGTCCTGGATGCACAGAATTTACTTCCGATATCCGGATCTGCGATAAAAAACAAAAATAGGTTCAATACATTCATTACGATAAAAAAGACAAACATAATTCGGATAGGTTTCCAATTCGGACGCATTGAAATTAGTCCAATCACACCGGCAAATAGTACTGGTAGAATCAGTCGCAAATCCCATGACATAATCAAGTATACCGTTGCTACAATAAATAATCTTACCTTTGTAGTTCCTGTCAATTGATGAAGCATTGTGCTACCTGGTTGAAAATTAATCAGAAATCGGTTATTCACCTGCTTTCACCGTCCTTTCGTAAGAAATGAAATGAGAAATAAATTCCTCCGGCGATACACCGATTCTGCACGCCAATGTATAAAGTGATGTCTGTTTTAAACTTGCCTTCTGAATAACTTCATCATCAGACAATACTCGGAACACTTTATCATCTGCAATCATTTGACCATCCGAAAAAACAATCGCACGATCTGTATTCTCAATTGCCAGATGCATATCATGAGTGATCAGTACAATTGTTTTTCCGTACTTTTCATTTAACTCATTAATAAAATTGATAATCTCTACATAGTGTCGATAATCCTGTCCCGCAGTTGGTTCATCCATTATAATTACATCTGGTTCCAGAGCAAGTACTGCTGCAATTGTAATCCGCTTTCTTTGTCCATAACTAACAGAACTAACCGGCCAATTTCTCATAGAATACAAATCACACATTTGTAATGCTTTTTTTGTCCGCTTTTCTACTTCTTCTTCTGAATATTCACGAAGTTTTAATGCCATTTCTACTTCTTTATGAATAATATCTTTTACAAGCATCTGATTTGGATTTTGCATCACATATCCAATCATTTCTCCAACTTCTTTAATTGACAGAGCTTTATAGTCTTTGCCAAGTATTTTAATCATTCCTTCTGTCGGACGATTTACACCGCAAATCAAACGAGCAAGTGTTGTCTTTCCGGCACCATTCTTCCCTATAAGAGCAATCTTTTCTCCTTGTCTTATCTCACAAGTTACATCTTTTAAAACCTTTACTTCATCATAGGCAAATGATACATGTTCTACCTCTACAACCGGATCTCCTGTTTTAACATCTTGTGTCAAAACTTCCTTTTGGAAAAACTGTTTTAAACACTCTTTATTCTCTTCAGTAAGTTCCAAAACTTCTGGATTTGATAACTTCTGCTCTTTCTCAAAACTACATCCTGCATATTTCATTGCTGTGAGATAAAGTGGTTCACGAATTCCATATTTTTCTAACAAATCAGACCGCAGCATTTCTTCCGGATTCAAATCTGCAACAATCCGCCCCTCTGCCATTAAAATAATACGGTCAATCGGACGATACAGAACATCCTCCAGACGATGTTCAATAATCAAGGCTGTTTTATTCTGATCTCTGCATATCCGATCGATCAAATCCACTGCAACCATTCCCATATGAGGATCCAGTGCTGCTAATGGTTCGTCAAAAATCAATACTTTTACTTTATCGTGCATCACCCCGGCCAAAGCAACTTTTTGTTTTTGCCCTCCGGACAACGCATATGGAAGATGTTCCAAAAAATCTTCCATTCCTACGATTTTCGCCGCGCCTTCTACTTTAGGCAGCATCTCTTCTCGCGGCATGTTCTCATTTTCTAACGCAAATGCAATATCTTCTCCCACTGAAAGACCAACAAACTGAGCATCTGAATCTTGCAATACAGTCCCAACCTTTTTGCTCAACTTGAAAAGGCTTGCCTCTTTTGTTTCTATCCCATCCACTTTCAGAGAGCCTTTGATTTCTCCCTTTTCAGAAAAAGGAATCAATCCATTTACACAGTTTGATAGAGTGGATTTTCCACTTCCGCTCGGTCCCAAAATTAATACCTTTTCCCCTTCATAAATGGTCAGATTGATATCATGAAGTGTAGGTTTTGCTTGAGATTTGTACCGAAATGTAAAATCTTTAAATTCAATAACCGGATTTTTCATATTTCTATCCTGCCTATTTCTTTTATTCTGCTGTCAAATTTGTTCTAGATGCATATCGTTTTGCCAATAAGAATAATACCGGAATTCCTACAATAACAAGAATTGCAATATTTCCTGCACATGCAAAACCAGCCATGATAAATGTTACTTTTAATTCTCCACCATAGAACAAATATGTAACAACAGGAGTCACAAGACCAAATGCTACAATATTTCCAATTACACAAAGAATTCCATAAATAATCGCATGTTTTACTTTAAAGATTCCCTCTGTGATATAAGCACCATATGCAGGAAGTAAACCAACGAAAAATCCAAGAACTGCATTTCCTATAGACCAGTCAAACCACATTCCATTTCCTGCAATCAAATCTGCAATAATATTACCAATTAATAATGTTACACTACATGGAAGTGCTCCATACATTCCACCTACCACTACAGGTACAATCATCGCTGTAGATAAATGTGTCTGAGAGAAAATCGGAATTCCACCATACACCATCAATACACCATACAACGCTGCTCCTACCGCCATTGTTACGATGGTCTTTGTATTCCATTCCCCTACAATTGCTTTCCCTATTCCTTTTTTCATTTTCTTTCCTCACTTTCTATGTTGTTGAACATGTTTAATAAATTACTGTCATTTTATAAAATCTTTATAATTATGTCAATTGATTCTTTACAAACCTTATGAATTTGTTACTTTTCTCCAAAAATCGCTTATTTATATTGTTCAACATTTAGACAATCACATATACTTTTCTATACAAAAAAGGCTTCGGAAATGAATTTCCAAAACCTTTTTTAGAACACATGCCAAATCTGTTCTTCCCTATTTTATTTTTATTGCCTATCTCCAAGGATTCTCTGTTGGATATTTCACACCAGCTGGCTGATTATATCCAATCTCTTCTACCGGAACGCCAATATATTTAAATACCTCATATAAAGCTTTTCCGTAATTTCCAAAAGCAACCGCACCATGATGTGGATATCCACCTTCAATTAGTACATGACGGTAAAATCTTCCCATCTCCGGAATTGCGAATACTCCGATGGAGCCAAAGGATCTTGTTGCTACCGGAAGGATTTCTCCCTGCGCAATATATCCACGAAGAATATTATCTGCTGTACTCTGCAGACGGAAGAATGTGATATCTCCCGGAAGTAAATCGCCTTCTAATGTTCCCTGTGTTACTTCTTCCGGCAATGTTCTTGCCATAATCATCTGATATTTCATTACGCCGCAAGACAGCTTGCTGGATGCAGTATTTCCACAGTGGAATGCCATAAATGTATCTTTCTGTTCATAGTCAAATTTGCCTTTGATATCAGATTCATACATATCTGCCGGTACAGAGTTGTTGATATCCAACAAAGTTACTGCATCCTGACTGATAACAGTTCCGATAAATTCACTTAATGCCCCGTAAATGTCTACTTCACAAGAAACAGGAATTCCCTGTGCAGCAAGACGGCTGTTGACATAACATGGAACAAATCCAAACTGTGTCTGGAATGCCGGCCAGCATTTTCCTGCAATTGTGACATATTTTCTATATCCTCTGTGCTCTTCGATCCAATCCTTCAAAGTCAGTTCATACTGAGCCAGTTTTGCCAGAATCTCTGGTTTCTTATTTCCTTCGCCCAGCTCTTCTTCCATTTCTTTTACAACTGCTGGAATTCTCTCATCTCCTGCATGTTTATTAAATGCTTCGAACAAATCTAATTCTGAATTTTCTTCAATCTCTACTCCCAGATTGTAAAGCTGTTTGATTGGCGCATTACATGCCAGGAAATTTAACGGTCTTGGTCCAAAACTAATAATCTTCAAATTCTGTAATCCGTCCACTGCACGTGCAATCGGAAGGAAATCATGAACCATATCTGCACATTCTTCTGCTGTTCCAACTGGATATTCCGGAATATATGCTTTTACATTACGAAGCTTCAAATTGTAGCTTGCATTTAACATACCACAATACGCATCTCCACGACCTTGGATCAAATTATCTCCTGTCTCCTCAGCCGCTGCTACGAACATTTTCGGACCTTCAAAATGTTTTGCAAGAAGTGTCTCGGAAATTTCAGGACCGAAATTTCCAAGATAAACACAAAGTGCATTACATCCTGCTTTTTTAATATCCTCTAATGCCTGCACCATATGAATTTCACTTTCCACAATACAGATTGGACATTCATAAATATCTTCTGCATCATATTTTTCACAATAGGCTTCTACTAATGCTTTTCTTCTATTTACAGATAAACTCTCAGGAAAGCAATCTCTGCTGACTGCTACAATACCAACTTTTATTTTAGGAATGTTAATCATAATCTCTATCTCCTTTAATTTGATTTGCTCTTACGTGACATAATCACACTCTGGATTACAAGGAAGAGACAAAGCATTGCCGCAACTGTAATTCCTGTCCACCAAGCCTGATCCAGACCTGCGGAAGATACAATATTCTGAATGGTACTCAAGGACAGAACACCAAAGAATGTTCCAATAATGTTTCCAACTCCACCTGTCAACAATGTGCCTCCGATAATGGAAGATGCAATTGCGTTCATCTCCATACCTGTTGCATGAGATGCTGCTCCTGATCCTACATGAAGGAAGTATACATATCCTCCGATACCTGCCAACAGACCACAGATTAAATGTGCAAGGAAACGAGTTCTTTTTACATTGATTCCAAGCATCAATGCGCTCTGTCTATTACCACCTACTGCATAAAAACCTCTACCAAGTTTTGTGTATCGCAGTACAAAGAACAAAATCACAACCAAAAGTACTGCTACGATTACACCGATTTCAACATAAGCATCCACGTATTTGCCGATTCTGTTTACTGTTCCCATCCCCGGAACAACTACACGAGTATCTTTTAATGCTACAAATGCTTCATTTTCCACATTAAATGGATTTGTATGTACAATTGTTGTCATACCACGTGCAAAGAACATACCTGCCAATGATACGATAAATGGCTGAATGTCCAGATATGCTACCAGATATCCCTGAACCAGACCAAATGCAAGTCCGATGCCAAGTGCGATCAAAAATGAAACGAATACATTTCCACCTTTATAATCCAGATACACTGCACAACACATACTTACCAATGCGGCTACTCCACCAACAGAAATATCAATACTTCCTGTAATCATAACGATACTCAATCCACATGATGCAATCAAAAGAGCTGCATTTGCATTCAGAATATTAAAGAATGTCTGTGGTTTCAAGAAACCGCCGCCCTGGAACAAAATTGCTCCGATATACATTAAGAAGAATACAATTACGGTAATCATCAGAAGCAGATTGGTATCTGACATATTTTTTAAGCTAAATTTCTTTTTTCCGGTTGCTGTCTTTTTTGTTTTTCCCATTTTAAGCAGCCTCCTTTGCCTGTAATTTAAACTTCTTCGTTAATCCAGCCATTTTCTTTCTCACTGCAGGTGCACTGAATACAACAAGCGCGATTACAACAACTGCTTTGTATGCTGAAAGTGCTGCAGACTCTACATTGAATTTATAAAGTGTTGTTGTCAAAAACTGAATTACATATGCTCCTAAAATAGAAGCTGTCATATTGAACTTACCGCCACTCAGTGCGTTTCCGCCAAGAGCAACTGCAAGGATTGCATCCATTTCAATGTCTTTTGCAATAACTGAATAGTTGATTGAAGATAAGCGGCTTACTTTAATTAAACCTACAACAGCTACGCATACTCCGAGAATTACAAAAGAAATAAATTTAATAAATGCAGGATTCAAACCATTTAATCTGGAAGAATGTTCGTTAATTCCTACTGCCTGTGTATACAAACCTAAGTTTGTATATTTCAATGCTAATGCAGTGATCAATACACAGATTGCCATAATAAATACCGGTGTCGGAATCGGAATGCCCGGAATAAATCCACCATATACTCCAAAAGATTCATCACTGATAACCGGAAGTTCATTATTATTGATCCATGCTGCAATTGAACGACCTGCTGTATATAGAATCAAAGTTGCAATCATCGGTTGAATATTGAACTTAGATACTAAAAGACCATTAAATGCTCCACACAACATTGCTGCTACACACGCTGCTAAAAATGCAAGAATAATTGGTGCCTGCAACTCATCCGGGCGAGAGTTTGTTCCGCACAGTACTCGAAGGATTACAGATCCTGCAATCGCTACTGTAGCTCCAACACTGATGTCCTGTCCGCCAGATGCCGCTGTAACTAATGTCATACCAATTGCCAAAATTGCAAGCTCTGAACCATAGTCCAGAATTGTAATCAGATATCCGGATAATACCGGATCTCCTGCGCTATTTACACCCATTGTAATTTTATAGAAAGACGGATCAATAATCAGATTAAACAATGCAAGGATAATCAATGCTACAATCGGAATAAAGATCTGTTTTCCTTTCATTTTATTTATCACGTTCTTCATAATTAATTGTCACCTCCGGCAATCGTCGCCATAATACTGCTCTGTGCCAATTCATCACCTGAAAGTTCTCCGACAACCTTGCGGTCACGCATAACAACCAGTCGTGAACAAGTACGGAGCATCTCATCTGTCTCAGATGAAATAAATGTTACACTCATACCTTCAGAAGCAAGTTTTAATACCAATTTCTGAATCTCAATCTTTGTACCTACATCAATTCCTCGTGTCGGCTCATCCAAAATCAAATATTCCGGATGTGTCAAAAGCCAACGTGCAAGAATTACTTTCTGCTGATTTCCACCGGATAATGCCTTGATTGGTGTATCTGCAGATGCTGTCTTAATCTCCAAAAGTTTAATATACTCTTCTGCAAATTTATTTTTCTCTGCTTTTGAGAACGGGCGGAAGAATCCACGCAGTACCTGTGCAGCAAGAATAATATTATCTCTTACAGACAGATCGCCTACGATACCATCCATCTTCCGGTCTTCCGGCAGATATGCAATTCCCTGTTTCATAGCATCCAATGGTTTTGAAATTTTAATTTCTTTTCCATTTTTCTTCATCTTACCGTGGATTACTCTGTCTGCGCCAAAGATTGCACGTACACATTCGCTTCGACCTGAACCCAGCAAGCCTGTAAATCCATTGACTTCTCCTTTTTTAATATAGAAATCAAATGGCTTAATACCTGCGTTACTCTGTAAACCTTCTGCCTCAAAGAGTGGAGCTTCTCCCTCTTTGCTTTCATAGGCTTTCTGTTCGCCCTTAATATCGGACATATCATCCAATTCCTTACCGAGCATAGTTGCTACCAATTTTACTCTCGGCAGGTCTTTAATTTCATATTCACCGACAAGCTTACCATCCCTCAGAACTGTAATCTTGTCACATACTTCGTATACCTGATCCAGGAAATGTGTTACGAAAATAATTCCAACACCCTTTGCTTTCAGGTCACGCATCAATCCAAACAATTTCTCAACTTCCTGCTCATCCAGAGAAGAAGTTGGCTCATCCAAAATCAATACCTTACAATCCATATCTACAGCACGAGCAATCGCTACCATCTGCTGGATTGCGATGGAACAACTGGATAACTGCTGTGTTGCCTTAGCAGGAATATCCAACGACTGGAGGATTTTATCTGCATCCTCATTCATTTTTTTCCAATTTGTACAAATATTTTTTCCTCGTCCAATGTACATATTTTCTGCTACTGACAGATTCGGACACAATGTAATTTCCTGATATACTGTACTAATACCAAGATTCTGTGCATCCTGTGGGGAACGAATCACAGCCGCTTTATCAAGCCCCTTCAAATAAATTTCCCCTTCATCTTTTTCGTATACTCCGGTCAGCACCTTGATCAATGTAGATTTTCCAGCTCCATTTTCGCCCATCAGTGCATGAATTTCACCTTCACATAATGTAAAATCTACTGCCTGCAGCGCCTGGACACCGGGAAAGCCTTTGTATATGTTTCGCATTTCTAATACAGATTTCTCTTTCACCAGCGTATTCACCTCTTCACCTTTATTTGTTCACTCTTCTTTTAAGTAATACAGGCGCGGTAAACCCGCGCCTGTAAAGTCAGTCACTTAGATACCTTTTACTTCCAATCCACGTATTAGATTCCGTATGTATCAACATCTTCCTGTGTGATTGTTGTTGCGTCAAATCCCTTTTCATCCATGATGATTGTTTTTTCTTCGATTTCCTCACCTTTTTCAATCTTCTGGATTACTTCGTCAATATATTTAGCCTGGAATGGGTTGCACTGTCCGTCATAGTTCCAGTTCTGAGCCAGAAGTTCTTCCAATGCCCACTTGTTGCAGTCAAATCCCATGATTACAACGTCTTTTCCAACACCATGAGGAATATTTGCTTTGTCAAGAGCTGCTACAGCACCTTTTGCCATATCATCATTTTCAGCGTAGATAACATTGAATTTCTGACCTGCATCGATTGCAGACTGTACAATCTGCTGTGCTTTCTCTGCATTCCACTCTGCTGTCTGCTGTGTTACAATGTTCCATCCTTCTTCTTTTGCCATTGCATCCAAAGCTTCAGAACGTCCTTTCTGTGCTGCAGATCCCATAACTCCCTGAAGGTGAATGATATTGTACTCGCCGAGTTCCTGATCCTTCAACCATGTAGCTGCTGTTTCACCTTCTTTTGCCATATCGGATACGATAGATGCTTCGTAAAGGCTCTCATCTGCGTCAATTGTACGGTCGAAAAGGATTACTCTTGTACCGGCATCCTGTGCATCTTTCAGTACAGAATCCCATCCTGATGTATCTGCTGCTGATAACAGAAGATAATCAACTCCGTCCTGGATGAATTTCTGAGCTGCTGTAATCTGCTCATCGTTCTTCAAGCTGTATGCAAAAGAAGCATCATAGCCATTTTCTTCTGTGAACATCTCTTTCAAATCTTTGTCATTTGCTGTACGGAATCCTGATTCGTTTGGATCATTGTTGATAATACCAACTTTGATTGTACCGCCGTCGCTTCCTGCTTCTGCTGCATCATCTGCCGGAGCTTCCTTTTGTCCACATCCAACTGCCATTGTTGCTGCCATTGCTGTACATAATAAGATACTTACGATTTTTTTCTTCATGATAAAAATCCTCCCTTAGTCTATTTTCCGGTTTTTTGTCTCCCCGGTTGATGACTTAACTATACGGATTTTTTCATCTTTTTTAAACCATCTATCTTCAGTAAAAAGTATATAATTTTTTAATTTTTAATTTTTTTTTTGATTTTTTATGATAAAGTTGTGATTTTTTCAGGCAGACGAATTGTTGCCTCTGTACCTACATTTTCTTCACTTTCTATTTCTAGCCCAAACTCCTCTCCATAGTAATATTTAATTCTTTGATTTACATTTGCCAATCCGAAACTTTCACTTTCCTTCTGATCTACACGTCTGGCAATATTATTTCTCAACGTTGTCAAAATTTCTTTTGACATCCCTTTTCCATTATCAATTACTTTAAAAACTAGTTCATCATCTTCACGATATCCTTCTACAACAATCCTGCTCTTTCCTCTCTTCTTCTTAACACCATGATAAAGCGCATTTTCCACCAATGGCTGCAAAAGAAGCTTCGGAATCTTATATTCCATAATATTGTCTTCCATTTTAATCTCATATTCCATAATGTCTTGATAACGAAATCCCTGAATCCGGAGATAACTTTCGATATGAGATTTTTCCTCACGAATAGAGACAAAATCTTTTCCCTGCGCTAATGTTGTACGGAAAAAATTAGATAAATATGTGACCATAGAGATCACATCTTCTTTTTGATTATCCTCTGCAAGCCACACAATAGCATCCAATGTATTATATAGAAAATGAGGATTAATCTGCTCCTGAAGAAGTCTTGTCTCCATAAGATGTAAATTTTTCTCTTTCTCTTTAATATTTTCTACCAAACTTCCAATTTCACCGGCCATATTATTAAAACTATCCGCCAGTACTTGTATTTCCTTAATATCAGCCTCATCCGCCTGAACATCAAAATTTCCCTCTGATACTTTTTCAGTCAATTCACACATTTCACGTACCGGTTCTGTAATATCCCGAACAGCACGTAATGTTAAAATCAGAGCCATATAAATTGCCATTGCAATGATCAAAATGCAGAGCACGGTAATTCTATCGTTATATTTTTCCTGAAAATTACAAACCTGTTGCAATTGTACCGTTTCTAAACGAATATACTCCTGAATTCCTTCTTCAATAATCGTTGTTAACATATAAATATTTTCATCCAGATATGTCATATTATCTTCATATTTTCCACTATTTTGAACCATATCTTCTAACGTCTGCATATTCAACATCAATGCATCTAGTGTATTCGATAATCTGATAATCTGATTATGATTAATCTCAACCGTTGTCATATGAGATAACTCTTTACATTTTTCTTTCATCTCATCAATAGATTGGTATGGATCCACGGTAACAATTCCGTTTACAGTAACTTCTCCGTTTCCCAATTCCTTAAATCCAACTTTTCGTACAACTGCCAGATATGCACTATAATCCATGGCTTCTTTAAATCCCAGGCTATCATTCGCATAAATAATACTTTTGGTAATATCTGAATATGTTTTTGTTAAATCAAACACTGCATTCATACTGTAAGCCAACGTAAAAAGCATAGGCAGAAATACAACCAATACAATCATCGCCAGTTTTTTGTTCAGCGATACCTTTTTTCTACCTTTTTTCATGTTCTATCCCTTTCTACGTGCCCGGTATTCTTTTGGCGAACACCCTTGTGTCTTCTTAAAAATATAACTAAAATAATGTGGATCCCGGTATCCTACTTCATATCCGATTTCAGACGTTTTCATTGCGGAACACATCAAATACTCTTTTGCCTTTGTCATTCTCACTTCTGTCAAATACTCTACAAAAGTTTGTCCCACCTCTTTACTAAAAATCGAACTAAAATAACTCGGACTCATTCCAACACGCATTGCTACTGTATTTAATGAAATTTCTTCTGTCATATAATTCTTTTCAATCTCTTCTTTTGCAGCAACTATAATATCAGAATATCTTCTTCCACTAGCCTTATCCCGAAGATCAATCGCTTTTCCAAGTAATCTTTCCAGATATTCCTTCATACCTCTGACGCTTCCAATTCTTTGGCTTGCGTTTTGAAGTTCTTTCACCTCATTTTGCAAAGAATCTTTCTGAGATATTTTTTCACAGAACGATAGAATAACAATACAAATATCCATGACCACATATTGTCTTACCATCAAAGATCGCATATGCTCTTTCTCCAGCTGCATCGCATAAGCCTCGCAGAAATCAGCTACCTCTTCTTTTGTTCCATTATTCAAAAATTTCTCTAATACTGTCCTGGATTTTCCAACTTCCACAAATCCCTCAACCGGAACATCTCCCTCTTCCCCCTGCACTTGCAGATCATCAATAGAAATAATCTGATTTGCTTTCTCTGTAAATCGGGATGCAAATACTTTGTCAGCTTCTCTAAATGAATATTTTAGCTTACGAATTCGATCTACATTTTTTCCTATCGCACCAAAATACTCGATTTGTTTCCAATTTTCCATTACAGATTTCAGACGCTCGCAAAGTTCCTGCATTTTCTCCTGCATCTTCTCTTCATCCTCAGCCATGACAAGAAATGCCCAGCCAAAAATCCCTCGCTGAAACATACAAACATTTTGAATTTTATTTACCTCTTTTTCCAGCGCTTCGCCTGCCTGCACCATCTGCTCCAACATTTCCTGCTCATCCGAATTCATAAGCAACTTAAAAAGACATACAGCATATTCAAGCGCACTTAAATTCATTCCAAACTTTTTTCCCTCTTCAACAGCTTCACTCATAGACATTTCTCCAAAAGTCAACCGATCAAATAGTTTGGATTTTTTATTTTCTGTATTTTCCTGCATATCTTTAGAATAACGGATTAATAATTCTTTTTCTTCCCGTTCCTGCAAAATACTTTGCTTTACCTGTTTCAAAGCATCCAATAATTTTGTAGAAGAAATAGGTTTTAACAGATAATCTGTTACACCTAGTTTAATTGCTTCTTTGGCATATTGAAATTCATCATAACCACTTAAAATAATAATCTTAATATCCGGAAGTTCTGCTCGGATTAAACGACTCAATTCTAATCCATCCATAAAAGGCATTCGAATATCAGTAATCAAAATATCTGGTTTTTCTTTTAAAATCAGTGGGTATGCCAATTCTCCATCACTGGCTTCTCCCACAAATTCATACCCCTCTTCTTCCCAATTGATACTCCGTTTTACTCCATTTCGGATAATAACCTCATCCTCTACGAGAAATACCTTTATACCGCTCATATTTCAGCCCTCCCGTTAATATTCTCTCTGTTTTATAATTTCTTCTGTAATAGACTGTATTATGTAAGATTTTCCGCCCAACATAATTTCAAAATCTTCCGGCATATTCACATATACCTCCTCCGGTACATTCCATTCTTTTTGTAAAGACTCACCATTCTCAATTTGTTTAATTACCTTTTCTATATAATATCCATGCCATGGATTACATTCTGCATCAATTAAAATCTCTCCTGCCTGAACACGACGCAACCCATCCTGCGTTGCATCAAAAGAAATCACCTGAATGTCTCCTCCCGGACCTACACGCTTTCCTGCATCCTGAATTGCGTCTATCACACCAAATGCCTCATTATCATTCTCACAATAGACAAAATTAATATTATCGTGTTCCTGAAGCAATCCGGTCATTACTTCATATGCCTTTGCTTCTGTATACTCTCCTGATTCCTGCGCCACTATATTCCATCCATATGTTTCCGCCGCTTCCTCTAACGCATTACTTCTACCGATCTGGGCGGTTGCCCCTATCGTTCCTTGCATATGTACAATATTGACCTCCGGAATCTGATTTTGCTCCACATACTCTAACAAAATCCTGCACGCCTTCTGTCCCTCCAGATAAAAATCGGAACCAATCCATGTCGTATAGAGTTCCGAATCTTCCACAGATACTCTTCGATCTATAACAATTACCGGTATACCTGCTCTCTTCGCCTCCTCTAATACCGTATCCCATCCGGTTTCTACCACTGGTGAAAACACAATATAGTCCACTTCTTGCTGTATAAATCTACGAATTGCCATAATCTGATTTGACTGCTTTTGTTTCGCATCCTCAAAAAGCAGATCATATCCCCGCTCCGGCGTAAATGTCTGCTTAATCGATATTGAATTGGCAGTCCGCCAGTTAGATTCTGCTCCAACCTGAGAAAATCCAATCGTGATAAGTTTTTCTTGATCTGTTCTGGAACCCTGTCTACCATTTTCTTTCCGATATTCATTAGTACTCACCGCTGTAATAAGGATGACAACGAATAATACTACCCCAACCCCAAAAGCCAATATCTTTTTCATAATGTATTTCATCCTCCGTACTTCTTTCTAGATAAAGTCCTCCCTATGATATCATCAATTATAAAAGCACTTTTGTGATTGTAACATACTTTTTCTTTTGAAAACAGTTTATTTTTTTATTGCATATCAAAAACAGCACAAAAAACGAGGGTTGATGTACCATCACTACATCAACCCTACTCTTTACTCTTACTACACTACTTTATTTCTGTTTTTTTCTAAAAAGAACAATCCCTGCTGCAACAAGAGCTGCTGCCATACATCCGACAATAACTCCGATATTCGCAGTGTCACCTGTCTTTACTGTTTCCGGTTTTTTCGGATTTTCCGGAGTCTGATTGCCGGAATTATGATTGCCAGAGTTATTATTTCCTGTATTGTTATTTCCAGAATCAGAAACTGACTTCAATGCATCTTTCGCTTTATTCAATTCTGTCAATGCATTTGCAATCTCTTCCTTTGTTGCATTTTCATTCTTTAAGACATCCTTTGCATGATTCAATGCATTCTGATAAGCCTCCCAAGTTTCTTTTGTATATTTGTCTTTCTCAGAATCTTTTATTGCATTGTCTACTGCACTCTGAAGATCATCCTTACTCGGTTTCTCCGGCTTTGGATTCACAGAAGTATCTTCCAATGCTGTCTGCAATGCTTTATATGCATTGTATACATCTGTCTGCGTTGCTGCTTCATCTGCAAGAACCCGCTGAGCTTCTGCTATTGCATTCTGCAGATTCTTCCACTGTTCTTCCGTATAATCCTCTTTATTCGGAACTGCTTCTCCTATTGTTACCGCATCTACTAATGCCTGTAGTACCTCTTTATTGACTGCTGATTTATTATCTTCTACTTTTACATACGCATGATATCGATAATTATAGGCATCATACATCGGATAGAACTGAAGTCCATTTGTTGTGAGATGTGGGACCTGCTCAGAATCTGTACCTGTTACAACACTGATGGAATCTTCAAGATTTGCACTTAATGCTACGGTATACCAATTCATCGGAATGTAAGAATCTCTGTTGTCTTTTGCTACCATTACCAATGGTCCATACATGATAGATGCTACTGTGCTTCCATCTACTTTATCTGGAGTTTTATCCAAGTGAAGCGTATATGGCATATGGATTGTAACTACATCTCCGTCTTTCCATTTGCGTGGAATCTCTACATATGTACTAACTTCCGGATTTGTACAAACGGTTTCTCCATTTACAAGAACTTCAAACCCTTTGGTTGCCCAATACGGAACTCTCAGTTTCATTGTAAATTCACCGGATCCGTTTACTGTCAACTTTGAATGTTCAGATGGGAATTTTGTTTCCTGTTTTACTGTAATTCCTTTTTCATTCCAATTTACAGTCGTTGGCATATACTGATTCACATATAAGGTATCGGCTGATTTTGCATATGCTGCTGCTTGGTATTTTACATGATTTTCCATACCTGTTCCGTTACAGCATGTAAATCCGCCATAATCCGAATCATAGTCTCTTCTCTGTCCCGGATCGATTGGAAGCATATATGTGGTTCCATTATGCATCCAATCTGTTGTGTCATGACTTTGAGAAGCTGCAATCTGATTGATCATTGTTCTTTCATAATAATCCATATATTCTGCTGTGTCAGGTGAATAATTGTACAAGTCTTTTGTCAATTTTAACATATTATAAGCCGCACAAGTCTCACAGTTTTCACCACGCCCTGCATTACCAAGAATATAATTTCCCTGCTGATAAGGCTCTTTAAAGGTCTCTCCTGTACCTACACCTCCAATGGAATATGCATAGCGCTGTGTTACGATATTCCAGAAATTATACGCTGTATTATAATAAGCTACATCTCCAGTTGCAGCATATTCATGAACTGCACCAACGATACGTGGGATATGCTGGTTTGCATGCTTTCCATGGACAACATCAACATTTGCTGCCAGATCTGCAAACCATGTTTTATGATCAAATAATGCAGCTGCCTCTTTGTACTGGTCTTCATGCGTAATTTCATATAATCTTGCCAAAGACTCATTCATTCCTCCATATTCTCCGGCAATATACATTCCCCACATTTTTTCACGTTGTTCTTCTGTTGTACATCCTTCTAACCTTCTGTAAATCCAAGTTCCGATACCCTTTGCAATGTCGAGTGCTTCTTCATTTCCGCCATATTCATAGCAATCAATTAAACCTGCTACGATTTTATGTAATGTATAATATGGCGCCCAGATTGTTGCATATGGTGTATACTGTTCCAACAATGCAAACTGATCTGGAGAATATGCGCTTAAGAAGCCTTCTCCCCATGTACTTGGATCTTTGCTCCATTTCTCCTGTGCAGCATCCTTTGGTGTACACTTAGTTTCAAATTTTGCAGGATCACCTTTTGACATTGCCTGCAATTTGCCAAGTTCTGTTACCATGTAATCCATTTTTTCTTTATAGGCTGCTTCCCCTGTAGATGCATATGCTGTTGCCAATGCAGAAAGAAAATGTCCCGTAGAATGTCCTCTTAAAAGACCCGTTGGTTCTTCCCATCCAGTCAAAGGATCCACCCCTTTTGTATCAACCCCAAAGGTAAGTCTGAAATTATACAACATTCTGTCTGCATCCATAATCTCCAGATACTCTAAATCTCTTGCCATATTCTGGCCAAAAATAGTATCTGTTCCGTCAAGACTAATATCACTTAACTCAAATTCCGTTGCTGTAACCGCCGGAGCTTCTGACACTGTATCCACGACGGAAATCGTTGCTTTCACCACTACATCATAATCGATAATTTTTCCTGTGACTTCAACTTTTTCACCTGCTATGGCAAACTGCTCTTTCGTCAGATCTACCGGCCAGATTACTTTTTCCTTTCCTGTTGTGCCGTCTTCATAAGTAACATTTACATATTCCGGTAAAGATGGCAATGTATTTTTAACAGTATTTACTTCTACATTAGCCACTTTTACAATATCTGTTTTCTCATAAACAGGAACTACAATTGCTGAAAATGCTTTTGTATCTGTTACTTTTTCATAAGAAATTTCTGCTGTTAATTTCACTTCTGCTGCATCACCAATCGGACGATTCACTCTACCATCTGCTGCAATTACATTCTCATCTGAGCTTGTCCATGTAATCGTTGATCCTAATTCTCCGGCAATCGGAAGAACCAAATCTTCTCGAACCGCTGATAATCCTGATAATACCAGCGCTTCTTTATCACCTTTTACAATTTCCTCTGCTGTCAACTTCTGCTTAACAGTTACGGTAAATGTCTTGGTATCGTTTGCTTCGCCGGAGGAAATTGTTGCTGTTAATGTAACCTCAGCATTCCCTTTACCAGCTTCCGGTCTTGTTACCTTTCCATCTTTTCCTACAACAGTTTCATTACTGCTGCTCCAACTGATATCTGAGCCAGCTGCCCCTTTCACCGGAAGAGACAAATCCTCAGTCACGCCACTTACATCTCCCAAGTCCAACCATGCCTTGTCACGTGCTACTTTTTCATCATCCGGAACTGCAAATTTATCTGCAACCTGCTCACTGGTCATTGCATAATTATAAATTTTGAAATCTGCAACCTTCCCTTTCATTATGTCATTCTTAAACTGTCCATATCCGATCATCGCGTTATCCGCATCTTTTAAAACTGACAGATCTGCATCTGTTTTCTCTGTTCCGATAAGCACTCCATCCTCATAAAGTGACATCTCTTTTTCAGAACCATCAAATGTAACTGTCGTAAAAATCCACTCTCCGCTCTCTAATGCAGTCCCTTTCTGTGGACCTTTCTCTTCACTCCATCCACGATTTGTAAGCGCAGCTGTATAACCTCTGTGTCCTTCATTTGATCCATCAGCAATCAAATACATATAAGAAGTTGTATTGAAATTTTCTTCCGCTTTAAAACCAAAATCCCAGATTCTCTGATAAGATCCCCATGTTTCATCCATATTCACCCAACAGCTGACCGTCATATCTTCCAGACCATTAAAAACTCCCGTAGGAAGCTCTACATACGTATTTGTACTACTTGGCTGTCCTCCAAGGAACTTATACGCAGTCTGATCTGTACCATAAATATTTACATCCTCTGTCGTTACCTGGGAACCTGTTGGACGGATAACTCCTGCTTTTCCATTTCCACTCAAATCTTCTACAATCGTTCCTGTTTTTAAGCTGCTGAAATCATAATGAAGAACCAATCCGTCTTCTTTGGCTCCTTTTGTGTCAGCAGCCAGTACTGTCCATCCTGTCACCGGCAGCGATGTGGCAGCAAAAGCGCATGCTGCGCCAAGGGCGACTCCTTTTTTCACCCACTTTTTCAAGCTTTTTACCTTCATTTTTCTCTCCTTCTTTCTTTTTTATAAAACATTATTTCCTTCTATATGCCCCCTTCCTAATGTTTTATTACAAAGCTCTCCCATTCCGACTAAAATCTCCGTCTTCGGATGAGCATTGCTGCAATTCCTGCACTTCCAATTAAGAAGAAAATTATACTCATATTCGCAGTGTCACCTGTCTTCACTGCCTCCGGTTTCATCGGATTTTCCGGAGTTCCATTGTTGCCTGTATCGTCTGGTGTTTCCGGTGTTCCAGGATTTTCTCCCGGCTTGTTTTGCTCCGGAACCAGACTGTCTATCGCTTTCTGCAATGCCTCGACTGCATCTTTGACATCCTGCTCTGTCTCCACTGTATTCATTGCCTTTTCTGCCGCTGCAATTGCATCCTGTAATGCCTGATAGCTTTCTTTAGTATAGCCCTCTGCCCCAATTGCTTTTGCATCTTCGATTTTCTTCTGCAATGCAGATTTATCCAAAGCTGGGACTTCATCTTCTACCTTTTTAATCGTCACCTGATACTCTTTTGCAGTAACATGATCCTGTGCCTTTGTAAGAATAGACACCACTGTCTCCTCACCTGTAAGCGGAATCATTCTTACATGTTTATCATCAATCAAAATATTATCTACATAAACCAATCCGCTTTCCATCTTCGGAGTTGCCAGCATCTCTACCCTCTCCGTATCCATCGGTACTTCCAAGACATATGTTGTCATCTCCGGTATAAATTCTTCTGTCAGTTTACCGATATTAAAGGATAAGGCTTTCAGACTAGCCTCTTTGTCATATTCTGCTGATGTGGAAGTACTGATTCCAAACAGACCTCCCACCATGCTGTTATATTCCGGCTTTGATTGGAATTTCACCGTTACTTTACCCTCTTTTGCATTTGCAATCATCTCTTTTGGAATTTCTACTGTATGTGTAAAAAATGCATTTTCGGAAGGAGCATCTGCAAACGCATACGGACCATCCAACACCGTACCGTCTACTACGATATCAAATTTTCTCGCCCGGTCTCCAGAATAGAATACACAATTCAAATAGTTATGCTCTACATCCGCGTCAATCTTCAGATCATAACTGAACCATCCGTTCTTTTCCGCATGTCGAAATCCTTTTCCGCTATACACTCCTACAGATGTATTTTCTCCCTGTTGATTCTTAGCCGCTTCTGAGTTATTTGCATCAAAACTATTCAAGTAATCAGTGCTCATTTCCTGCTCTCGAATCGCCTCTTTATTTGCTAAAATTCGATCCTGAGATGCCTGAGAATCCGGTTCTTCCATATACATATAAATTCCGTAACGTTCTTTATATCTCATATAATGTGGAGAATAAATCAATGTTTCTGACTGAGAATCCACGTTTTTCAACTGGAACTGGATTTCTCCGTTTTCTCCATCCTCTACTCGAACCATTTGTTCATTTACAGTTTCCAGCCACTCATTCACACCCATATTTTCCGTTGTAATAACGGTCTGTGCCTGAGGATCAAATGTACCTACACGCACCAAAATTCCATTTGGATTGGATGCCTCTATATTATTTTCTGTTAATTTTGCACTTAACACGACCGGACCATATTTGAATGCAATGAGGTTCGGTTTATCCGGCATTGGATATGCAGTCATCTGCATCGGCATCCGATAAGATACCACATCTCCGGTCTGTACTTCTACTCGGAAATATCCGTTTTCTTCCTGTAATTCTACTTTCTGATTATTGACTTTAATCTCAGCCTCACCTGCCAGCCAATCTGGTTTCCGAAGTCTTAACACTGTACCTGCATTGGCTTTTTTCACCTCAAAGGTAACAACATCTTCATTCGGAATATTTGCAGTCTGTTTTAACTGGATTCCATCTTTATTCAATTCAGAAGACCAGAACATATGCACCGCTGCTCCATCCTCCGTCATCTGGTAAATGTTATCGCCCAGTTTGGAGAAGTTTTCCATTCCGGTTCCTGTACAGCACCAGAACTCATCAAACGGACGGTTAAACACTTTGTTATATCCCGGCGCCATAGGCTGGAAATACATGGTTGTTCCTGTTTCCGGATTCTGTGATGGTAAAATGGCATTTGTATAAGTTTGCTCAAAATAGTCCATATACTTCTTGTCTCCGGTCACATGATAGAGCGCTTTGGATAACTTGAGCATATTGTATGTATTACAAGTCTCACACGTTGTACTCGCATCATACTCACCTTTTGTTGCATCATAACCAATCTTGTCCGCCTCATGGAAATGTTCTGACTGGCTGTTTCCTCCGGTTACATAAGTATGGTGTTCAATTGTAATATCCCAGAAGTTTTTGGCTGCTGCCAGATACATATCAAGTTCATTCTTCTCTTCTTCTGTCAAAGCCTGATAATACTCTTCATTTTCCGTCAGAACCGTATAACGCTTTAACGCCCCTGTTAATTTTGGAATCGTTGTATTTGCATGTTTTCCATTCAATACGTCCTGATTATTTGCAAGCTGCTGGAACAGTGTTGTCTCGTCAAAATACTGGGCTGCTGTCTTATAATGTGCATTACCGGTGATATTATAAAGCTCATACAAAGCCTCATTCATTCCGCCATATTCTGTACTCAGCATTTTATTTTTATCTGTCAGCATACTCAAACGATTATATAAATATTCACCAAAGCCTTCCGCTACACTCAGCGCTGTTTCTTTAATCTGCTGATCATCTACATTCTTCGTAATATCAATCAGTCCAGCAAGAACCTTGTGTAAGTTGTAATATGGTACAAATACGGTATCACCTGCCTGAACCTTCGTATTGGCAAGCGGTACTCCATCAATCTGCTGAAGCCGTTCCTCCGGAAATGGAGAAAGATATCCTGCACTTTCCGGATATTTTTCCGCATAAGCATCCTGACATCGCTGCAATCCATTAACTGCCTCTTCAATCTCTGTCTTTAATTTTTCTTTTGTATCTCCACTGCTGCTTAAATATGCCTGAGACAATGCAGACATATAATGACCAAACGCATGTCCCCGGAAGTTATTTCCGTAACTTCTTTCCCAGCCTTCATATCCGGATTCTGTAGCTGGTTCTAAGCCTGCCAGACGATAAAACTCATACAGGAATTTTTCTGAATCCAGACTTAATAAATATGCATTTTCTTTTTCCGCCGCATTGGAAAGCCATTCATCCTGAAGAGTTACATTCCCCATAATACTATCTGTTGCAACTGTAATCTCTTTTTTTGCAAGCACCGTAACATGAAATGTCTTTACAGCCTCTTCGCCGCCTGCATAGACTGCTCTCGCCGTTAAAGTCACCTTTTGATCCGGTTCCCCGATTGCCGGACGTGTTACCTTTCCATCCGTTCCAATCGTATTTGGATCCGAAGATTCCCATGTAATCTGAGAACCATTTTTTCCAGCTTTCGAGAGCACCAGATTGTTCTGTACCTCAGATGGAATGACCAACGCATCCAAATCAGTCTTGGCAACAGCTTGTTTATCAAAGGTCTGCCCGGATTCTTCATACAACCCGATTACTTCCTCTGTTGTTGCCACATCATTAAACATCTGATATTCATCAATCACTGCATTTAAATATGCGCCATTGTAAATTGGACCATTATAACCAATTGATTTTTCCATGGAAGAATCTGAACCAAGAACACCTGTGGATTCTCCACCAATTCCATATGTAATTGTTGTTGTACATTTTTCTCCGTTTCGATAGAAATTAATTTCTTTCGTTTCTTTGTCATATGTAACTACGACATGCGTCCATTCCCCTACCGGAAAGAACTCTGCCCGGTTTCCATCTACACTGACTCTGTATGGCTGACCGTTCTTAGCCGCAGGTCCCACCGACAAGGTCAGCGGACGATTTCCATTTTCCATAGAAAGATACCAACCATCGGTATACCATTCATTCTTATTCCAAGAAATGATTTGCTCCCCATTTCCCATATCCGCCTTTGGCTTAAGCCAAAACGAAAGGGTCAGATTCTCCGGCTGCAAATCCTCTTCCATTCCTAATTTCACATAACCGTTTCCATTTAATACCAGCCCTTTTCCGCTGATGCCGTCTTCATAAGACTCCGTTCCTTTTCCCATTGTTACGGCATGTCCCGCAGCAGAATCTGTCAAATTTTCTTCAAATCCCAGTTTCAATACTTGATTTGTCAGACCTTCCGCCGCCTGTACCTGTACAGAGGAAAGAGGGGCTGACAGCATTGCTGCAGCAAGCAGCAATGCCATACTTTTTTTAGCCCTCATATCCATTCTCCTTCTTGCTTAGTCTTATTGTTCTCTTTTTCTCTTATAAACCAGAACAATTCCTGCCGCTGCAAGAGCTGCTGCCATACATCCAACAACGACTCCGATGCTCGCAGTGTCACCTGTCTTTACTGCCTCCGGTTTCTTTGGAGTTTCCGGAGTCTGATTACCGGAATTATTATTTCCGGTATTCTGTCCACCACCCGGTGTTCCGTCGTTGTCTGTATCATTCGGATTTTCCGGTTTTTCAGGATTTTCCGGTTTTTGTGGTTCCACTTGTTTCAAATTCTCAACGCCTTGTTTCAGTACGCGAACTGCCTCAGCCACATCTTCTTCTAAAGCATCTGGATTTTCTGCCACAGCCGCTGCTGCATCGTATGCATCTTTAAAAGTTTTGTAACTTTCTTCTGTATAAACCGTCGCATCCAGATCTTTATATTTCTCTAAAAGTTCAAGAAGTTCTGTCTTATCTCCCAGTACACCGCCTGCTAATTCCACATCCCGGAGTACTCTATTGTAAACTTTAATATTATCAAAAGCACCTTTAAAATATCCATCTCCACTATAGAATGACTTTCCTAAATATGCTTTTACATTTTTCCCTAAATCTGTCATCTCATTCTGAACATTTTCATTATGCCCAATCAGTTGATCTCCCAGATATAGCTTCATATCTGTTCCATCCATAATCAATGTCAAATGCAACCACTGATCCTGAATTGCTGTACTTAATTTCTCCGTAAATCCCTTTTCGCTTCCCCAGGAACCTGTTGTAATAACAGATTTAATAGAATCTGCAGTTGGTTTCAGGAAATAATATTTTGTACTGTCTTGTCCGATTGCAAACGCAAAATAATTTCCACTTACTTTTTCTGCTTTGATATCCATAGAAATCGAAAATGTATTTCTTCCATCGAAAAATCCTTCCGGAAATGCTGCATAAGTTCCATTGCTTCCATCTAAAGAAAGTACCTGAGAACCTGTTGTTTCATCTTTTACAAGCTGTGCATTTCCATTTAACAAACCTGTATTTTCATTTCCACTAATGTCTTCAATATTGGTTCCATCTACCGTTTCAAAATCGTATTCCAATACCGGTGCAAGTGATTCTTCTTCCTTATTCTCTTCCGCAAGATTTGACCATTTCTCCATCACTGCCTGATATTCTTCCTCGGTTACAGGAATTGGTGTACCATGTCTTGCGCGGGAAGGCATACGGGATGCAGTTGCTTTCTCAAATACTCCTGAAGACAAATCTGTTGTTACCAACGGATAATATCCGATTCCCCCGAAATCATCTACTAGCAGACACCATTTTCCATCCGGTGCGTCCTGTGGATTATATTTAAAAATTGTCGGCCCTTCTACCCACTGATTCTGATTCAGAGATTCTGATGCAATCGGTGTCCATTCGCCAAGCAAGGTACTGCTCTTTTCTGCAAAAATAGATTTTGTCTTTGCACCCAATTCATTGGTATTTCCGCCTTCATTCTTTGTATAACGGTAATACATATTTTCCTCATCATTATAAATAATGGTCGTATCGATACTGGACTCATCTTTTTCAATGAAAACCTGTGGCTCAGTAAAGCTATAGAAGTCTCTTGTTTTTGCATAGTAAACTATTTGCTTTCCATAGTTATCATCTGATGTTTTTGAAGACCAATACACAACGTATTCTCCGGTAATTGGATCATATGTTGCTTCTGGTGCCCATGTACAACCTGCACCAATTGATGCACTGACTTCTACCATACGTTGTTCAGACCAGTTTACCAAATCAGTTGATTCCCAAACCATCAATGACTGGCTTCCTGCTGTCTGCGCTGCTCCCCATCCATTTCCGCCATTGATTTTTAAGTCAGTTGCAATCATATAAAATTTATCCCCTTCCGGAGAACGAATAATAAATGGATCACGTACACCTTTTTCTCCCATTGTAGAAGTCAGAACCGGTTTGTTTTCATTCAAATCGTACCATTTATCTCCATTTTCACTGGCTGCAAAATAAATCTGCTCTCCATCAGAATATCCCTCTCCCGCAAAGTACGCGAAAAAGTATCCTTTATAATCCTCTGCAGTCAATGCCTTCTTTGCAGCTTTTACAAGAAATGTAAAGCTCTTTGTATCCGTTGCCTTACCAGACTTCAAGGTTGCAGTCATTGTAACTTCCGTATCTTCTGTTGGTCTCGTCACTGTTCCTGCCGGTGTTGCATCATACCCTTCATTGTCATGTGCCTCTATATCCACAATTTCCGGATGATCTGTTTCCCATGTAATGCTCACATCATTGATTGCTTTCTCCGGAAGTGTAATATTTCCGTACACTGGATGATTGATTGTGTCGTATGGAAGTGTTAAACTTTCTTTTGCCTCAGCCAGCTTTCCTTCATCGGAAGTGTCCTTCTTTTCGGCGCTGATTTTAAATGATTTCAGTGAACCGGTAAAATACGGATCCGGTGAATACAAGGACTTGCCAATATAACCACAAATAGTTCCATCAGTACCATCTTTTAAAATCTGCTGAATCGAATATCCCGTTTCCTTACTCTCTACCAGTGCGTCATTTAAATATACAGATAACGTTCCTTGATCAAATGCCACTTTCACTGTATTATATGCACCCTCACGAATCTTCGCGCTCTGTGCAAGCAAAATTTCGCTTGTACTATCTTTGATACCTGTACGCAGATTTCCTTTGTTTGCATCATTTCCATTTCCGGTCTGTGCCGGACAAAGAAAGAGATAATTCTTTACATTAGGCCACTCTGCCACCTTACTTCCTAATGTAAATAACCAGGAATTTTCTTTATTTTCAGGAGCTACCTGAAACTCTGCTTCAATTTCAAACGCCTCTTTTTCAATCAATCCTGCCGGAAGTTCTACATATTTTCCATCTCCCAGATTTAATATCTTTGCCCCATCTTCTTCTGAAAAATCCTGCTCTGTAATTCCATTTAATTTTGCATGATTTCCATTCCCTGACTTATCTGTCAAATATCCGTCCTTATGCGTCATATCATATTCTGCAACAATCCCCATTTCCCCTTCTCCGGCTGCATTCGCAACCGGTGTTGGGAGAATGGATAATGTCAATGCTGTAGCAAGCATCAACGCTCCACACTTTTTAAACATCCTCATTTTTCTTAAATCCTTTCATAATCACTGTTCCACTTAAGAGCGATGCCAGACCTAATACCATCCACAGTATTCCATCTGATGAATCTCCGGTCTGAACTGCCCCACTCTGCAAACCACCTGACATTCCGCTATCTGGTTTGCTGCTGTCCGGTTTATTTCCATCCGGCTTGCCACCATTCGGTTTGTCTCCATCCGGCTTACCTTCCTCTGGTTTAGATTCTTTCTTAATAACATTGATAATAAATGTTTTACTTACACCTCGATAAGTAATGATAATCTCCTGTGTTCCAATCTGATTTGTATCAAAACCGGTAATCGCATATCCATCTTCACCGGCTGCAATTTCCTGTGTCGTGCCGTCACTGAATACTGCTGTAACCTTTATTCCTGTAGGATCAAATTCTTCACCCTGCACATACTCTGTCTTTTTAGGACCTTCTACCTCAATGTCTACAAGATCTACAGACATATCGACTGCGCCCACGCCTTCCAAGGTAGGGGTAATCTGCATATATCCATTCTCATCAAAAGTAATTTCATCAATACATGTTTCTCTATGTGTTCCCAATCCGTCTGCACTTGTAAAAATATTGATCGGTGTATAGAATCTGTGATAAGCCATAAAGTAACGATCCTTGCCATTGCCATCTTTTACATGAACAACAGACTGATGTGCCGAACCTAAAATTCCTTTGCTTTCATCTTTGGCAAGTAAATTTTTCTTTACCAACTTGATAGTTGCACTTCCATCCTCATTCAATAATGTATTGGAAACTCCATAGTTTACATGGTAATTCGGACTATTGGCATCATCACAGGACCAGGTCCAATGATAGATTCCATTTGCCTTTGTAACAATCACTGACTCACGGAAATCTGTCAATCCATGAATCTGTTTCAAAGTACCTTCTTTGATACTCATCATATCTTCGTTTAGCTGTGCAATTGCTGCACTTCCATTTCCAAACAGCAGATACGATGTTCCGTCTTCATCTGTAAATATCGATGGGTCGATAGCTTGTCCCATAGAGACACCTGCCTTACGGCACATATCTACCGTCATCAATGCCTCTCCCTTATCTACATACGGACCTGCCGGATTCTCTGCTACAGCAACTCCGATAGCAGATTGTCCATTCTGGAATTTTCCACAGTAATAGAAATAATATTTTCCATTCTTTTCTTCAATTGTCGGCGCCCATGCACTACCACCTACTGCCCATGGGGACACTGCAATCTGTACTCCGTTTTCATTGACTCCCGGATTTTCATTGGCAAGTTCCAAAATCACGCCTTCATCTGCCCAAGTTTCCATATCTGTAGAAGAAAAGGCATGGAATTTTGTGCCGCTCCATCCCGGATAACCATCTGTTGTCGGATAAATCCAGAATTTTCCATCAAAGTAATCAATATCCGGGTCTGCATATTGTCCCGGCAATACCGGATTCGCACAAAGAACCGGTTTCTCAATTGTCCACTTTTCTTCCTTATTTCCATTTACAAATACAAGTTCTGCACCTTTTGACAAATCTACAGTACCTCCGTTTGTAAATGTCTTTCCGTTTACTTTGATTTCATCCACATCTTTATTCAATACAAAAGAAAGTGGAATCTGACTTAAATCAGTATTCTTACGCACATAAGAAACGATGGTCTTCTCTTTTTGATTGATTTCTGTCCGAATTGAAGTATGGTCATCTGTTCCTCGATATTCCAATGCAGTTTCTCTATCCGGTGCAGTACCTACCGTTGCGGACGCTGCTACCGGAAGTGTTGCTGTAAAATCTGCTGCCAGCTCTTTGATTCGTTCCGCATCCAATGCTCTATTCTCAATACGGAAATTATCAATCCATCCTTTGAAATATTCCCCGGAACCCCAGTTTGCTTTTCCAATCTGAAGAATACTGTTATTTCCTAAAATACCGGTCAGACTGTAAGAACTCGGCTCTGAGGATATCTGCTTGCCATTAACATAAATCGTTGTTGCCGTTTTGCTGAGAACAAGATCCATATGTACCCAGTCAGATCCTGTATTTGCATAAGGCGCAGCCGGTCGTTCTCCCGCATTATTGAATCGCTCTACCTTCGTAGATGTTCCATCATTCATCACTCCGATATACTTCTCAGACATATACGTTGGCGCATTCTTATCCGGTGCGGCATACATAACCCAGTTTGTAGCCGTTCTATCCGGTTTCAGTTCAAAGGAAATCGTCAGCTCTTTTGCACCTGTCAAAAGACTCTTTCCTGCTTTGTCTGTCACCGTAAGGAACTGGTTGGAACTTCCATCAAGATACAACGCTTTTCCTGCTTTTTCATCATAGCTGTCTTTCAAAGAATATTTGCCGGTTGCTTTTGCATTCTCACTTTCAAAACCAGCTCCATCTTTATTAAAATCAAATTCTGCCAGTACTTTCTGATCCGGATCCGGAGTTGTATCTTCCTTCTCTCCGAAGGCTTTCAGAACTCTCGCCTCCTCGTCCTTTGACAAACGGATTACCGTACCATGTCGGAATTTTCCATCCACAAAAGCTGAATTTGCTTTCGTAAATTTACCCGAAGACAGGTCGTCTGTGACAAATGCCTGATACCCTTGATTGTCACCCATTACACACCATTTTCCATCTGGCAACTGATATACCGTAATTCCTTCCCGTCCATCAAATCCGGCGTTTCCGCTTTCAGAACGTTTTACAATACGTTTCCAACTTCCGTTCGGTGTACTCTGTGAATCGTTTTGTCTTACATCAAACACATCCTGCGTATCTAATGTACTGCTCTCATCAAGTACAGTATTCCAATCAGAAGTAGAGAAACGATAGTACTTTCCATTATCCTTTACAATTGTACTGTCAATGATATTTACTTCATCTCCACTGTCCTGATCTTCACTCAACCAGACTTGCGGCTCTGAGAAGGTACGAAAATCTCTGGTCCGGCACACATATACACGCAGTGCATTTTCTTCCGTTCCATCCTTCGACTTATCACGCGCAGACCAGTAAACAACATAGTCTCCATTCTCTTCATCGTAAATTGCCTCCGGAGCCCATACACATCCGGCATCGGAAAATCCGGCATAGACCAAACGAGGCTCACTCCAGTTGACAAGGTCTTCGGATTCCCATACAACAAGATTTTGACTGGCATTCAACTGATTCCATCCACTTCCACCGGCTCCGCCGCCTTCTGCATGGAGATCGGTTCCCAGAATCCAGTAACGGTCCCCCTCCGGTGAACGAATCAAATGCGGATCCCGCACACCAAGATCGCTGCCTGACGCATCATTTGTCAAAATCGGCTGTGCATTTCCATTCTCATCCTTATTCAGCTTTTTCCATGTCAGCCCATCTTCACTATATCCAAAAAAGATTTTTTCATAACCGCCTTCTACTGCGAAATTCGCCCAAAGATACCCTCCATCATATTTAGTTTCATCAATGACCTCTTTCGGCTGTACTGTAACTTCAAAAACCTTTTCCAAAGATGCACCATCCAGTGTAATCCTTGCAGTCAGTGTTACCTTGATTGGCTCTGCTCCTGCCTCCGGTCGTGTTACAATACCACCGTCGTATATATCTTCCGCATCTTTTGACTGATCACTGATTACATCCGGCCGATCAGAAGTCCAATCAATCACTGCTCCATATTTCCCTGTTTTGATAAGAGGAAGATTTTCTTTGCAGTTTTCAATTCCACTCAACTGTAATTCATCATATGCCTCTTGCAGTTTCCCCTGAAATCTTGCTGCCAGACGTTCTTCTGCTTCCTGTGCTACACTTGCCTGATCCATAGCAGTATCACTGACAACAAGATTGTCAAATACGCCACCCATCAAAAAACTGGTGTTAAAAGAACGTCCTAACATAGCGCGGATTCCTACTTGTTCGCTCATTTTAAAACCAATATCCGGAACAGATGCGGCTTGCTTTCCATTGATATAAATCTCAACTGCACCATTTCCTTGATCCTGCTCTTTATAAACCAGTGCTGCAGTTACCCACTCTTCTCCCGGGGATTCCGTCAATGTGACATTCTTAGCACTGATTCCTCCCCCTGCTACTGTATTTCCATATCCAAGTTTTCCTGATAAAGTAAATACATGCAAGTTGTTTGATTCGGTTCCAATCGATACCAATGCTCTCTTATCCGCATCAGAAGATGTGTTTGGTTCTGTTTTTTTCAGATCCAGCAATAGCGTAAATTCTTTCTTTTTAAACAAATCCTCTGCATTACTTATCTCTGCATGTTTCTGATTCTGATTGTTCCACACATCATTGGATACTTGAATCATGACATCATCGCTGCCATTTTCTACAATGCTTGCTCCGCAATTTGTAATGCCACCTGTGTCTTCCATCCCCCCCGCAATACGCACTCCTGGCGAATCATTCGCTGCAATTGCCGGCAGAGGCATTACCATCATCGATGCTGCCAGCAAAAGTGCTATGATCTTTTTCTTTTTCATAATATCTCCTCTCTTTTCGATTCTAGAAAGTTCAAGTTACACTCTCCTATTGCATAGCATAACACCAGCACTTCCATACCTAAATGCAACAATTATTGAAAAAGGTGAAGAAACTTTTAAAATTTCCTCACCTTTTTCTAACTTTACCTTTTTCGGTAAATTTTTTATGATTTTTTTGTGTTTTTTTATTTATTTCTTAGTTCTGCGTTTCTGAATCACTACGATACAGCCAAACGCTGAAATACCAAGAAGTAAAATCCATGGCATACTCCATGTAGTATCTCCAGTCTGCACACTTTCGGTTGGTTTCTGATTTCCTGGCTTATCGGTACTCCCCGGCGTTCCGGTTGCCGGAATTACCTGCACATCCATCTTTGCATCACAGTGCTTACAATGAATAGATTTACTTCCAGCCTCTGTTGCCGTCGGCTCTTTATCAACCGTATACTCTGTCTCCCATTCATGTTCTTTCATAGGAAGAATGGTATCTTTTCCTGAAATTTCTGTTACGGCATCTTGGTCGGCAAAGTATTTTCCACACTCTTCACAATACCAGTATTCCATATTTCCTGCTGCTGTACAGGTAGGTTCTTTTCCTTCTACCTTTGTCAGATTATGAACATGTGCCGGTGGATTCTCTTCTGTTACTTCTACTGCTGTTGAATAGTTCATTGAAAATCCACCATATCCCAATACTTCGTCTTTTGCTGTTACAGTTGCAGTTACGATTGTTTTTCCAACTGCATTGGCTGTTACTGTACCATTCTCATAACCCGCAACATTTTCATCTTCACTGGCATAAGTAACGGTTACCATATCCTTCACTGCCTCCGGAATCTCCATCAGTTGTTCTGAAGTTCCTGCTTGCAATGTCGTTTTCACTTTTGGCTGCACAATTGCATCAAATGGATTTTCAACGGTTACATAGTAAAGTTCTTCCATTGCCTGTTTCAAGTCTGTATAAGCCTTTTCCACAGCCTCATAAGTCGGAGTCTCTACTGCTGTTTCCGCTGCCGCAATTGCTGCCTGTAAACGCTCTTTTGACACATCTGTTAAATACGTCTGATCTACTTTCTCAGCCTCTTCAAGCAATGCTGTCAATTTCGCACTGTCTACTGCTTTTACAGTTACTTTGAAGGAAAGTGCCGCCTGCAAAACCTGACTGGATGCTGTCGCTGTCACCGTTACTTCTTGATCGGCTGACACGCCCTTTACAACTCCGTCTGCACCAATGATATCTTCGTGGTCTGTGCTCCAGCTCAGTGGGATTCCTGCTGCCTCTGTCGGAAGAGATAAGTTATAATAAACCTCTTTTTCACTGCTGTTCTTTCCAAGAATATCCTTTACTGTCAATTCTTTCTCTAACTTCTTCTGCAGTTTCTCTGAAAATTCTTCTGCTGCCTGCTGCTGTACTTCTTCTTCCGTCATAGCCAGACTATACACTTTTACCTCATCCATGAGACCTGTATATTCTGTATCCCAGTTATTTACTCCAAGATAAATATCCTGATTTTCTCCTACCAGCGGAGCATTACTGTTCGCCGTTCCGAGGCAGATTCCATCCAGATATACACTTAATTGTCCGGCTGTTTCTGTCAACGTAATCTGATGCCATTCCTGACTCTGAATCATTGGGCTGAACAAGGTTGTATGAGAACCATAAATGCCACCTTTTGCCCACACTTTAAAATTATCAGAAGCAATAGCATTTCCACGACCCATACCGGAAATTGCTATCCAATTCTCCGGATTATGATATCCAAGGAAGAGCATACACTGGTTTTCCAACATTGCCTGATCTGCTTTTACCCATGCAGATACGGTATAATCTGTACCCAGATTTTCCTGATTCAACTTCAAACCATACTCTCCAAGCTGAATTGCTTTTCCGTCATGACCGTCTTTATAGACTGCTTCTCCATTGTACGCTTTCAGACCGGTTACAATCAAAGACGCTGCCTGTGCAGCTCCCTCAGCACCTTCCACGCTATTGGAAAGTCCATCTTCAAAATCAAAAACAGCTGTCAAACGACTGTTCAGACTATTTTCCACATAAACCATGGTCTCGGCTGTCTTTGTAACACTGCCAAGGGTTACTGTTGTGGTGATCCTTGTTTCTCCTGCCTTTTGAGCGGTCACCACTCCTTCTTCATCTACAGTTGCAATTTCCGTATTCTGGCTTTCAAACTTCACATCTGCACCTGCTTCAACAGCAACTGCCGGCATATTCACTGTAATATTTGAAGTTCTTCCCTTGATGGTATGAAGTGCTTCTGTAACTGTAATCCCTTCTGCATCCAGAACCTCTTCCGGTGTGATTTCCGGATTATACAGTTGAAGAACCTCCTGTTCGCTTAGTTTACGATTGTATACTTTTATATCGTCTACCAATCCGTCAAACTCTGTATCCCAGTTATTTACACCAATATAGATATCTTGATTTTCTCCTGTCAATGGAGCAATACTTCCACCTGCTCCTACTGCCTTTCCATCCAGATATGCTGTTACTCCCTCATTGGAGCCGGTAACTGTCAGACAGTGCCAAGAAGAATCAATTGTCATATTTCCGAAACCAGTCCAGCCAAATGACTGCCCGTTACCACTTCCGTTTGTCCAGAATTTACAGTCCGATTCCGGATTTCCCGATCCTGCAACTGCCAGCCATTTTTCCGGTGAATGATAACCTAAGAACATGACTGCCTCATTTTCTGCAAAATCTCCATTTGGTTTCAGCCACATGGAAACAGAAAAATCATCTCCCAAATCCCGCTGATTTAACTTTAGACCATAATCGCCAAGTTTTAACGCCTGCCCCTTATCCGTATCTCCCGCCTCATATGTAAGGGCTTGCTCATATGCGCCAAGTCCTGTGACAATTGCCTCGGCCTGTCCCTGTTCGCTGACTCCATTGGTCAAATCTTTTTTGTTAAAATCATAAGATGCTACCAATCCATCTTCCAATGTCCGATTCTCTGCCTTAACGGACATGGAATTTGGAAATGCTGCTGAAGACATAACCAGCGCACCTGCAAGAAGTGCTGCTAATACTTTTTTTCTTTTCATTTCTTACTTCTCCTTTCCCTTTGTCCGTTTAACGATAGGACTCGTCTACTACAGTGATTTTCACATCTTTGGTATACTCAGTTCCATCATAACTATATGTTACCTCTAAATTCTTCTCACCGGTTGTGTTCATATCAATCTTTGATGCATTTGTTGTAACTTCTTTGATTGTTTCTGTTTTTCCATTTGGCAGTGTAATAAACACACAAATGTCTTTGACATCCAGTTTTTCACCTACTGTATAGAATCTTGTAGTCTTCAAAACCTGTGCATCCTGCGCCGCCTGCACTTTATCCTTCACCGCCTCTGTTGATACAAAGAAGGTTGCCTCTTCTGCCTCTGCATCTTTTGCAAAATACAATTTTCCTTCTCGGCTCACCAGATAATATCCCGGATATACCACACTTTCAAAAGTAACTCCATATCCTGCAAGTCCTTCTACCGACTTAAAAGTCATACGATTTGCCTCATCCGTTGTGCCGCCTGCATCCTGTGCAAGAACAACCGGAGCTACACCGTCCTTGTCAAGCGTCACCTTCAAATACAATCCCGGTTTGTAATTGGATTCAATGGAAACATATTCTTCCTTTGTCTTATCTGCTTTTCCCGGAACAATTTCCCACTCACGTTCTTCACTTCCTGCAAAGAAATCCGTGAAAACTTCCTTTGCCCCGCCAATAGAACCAAAGCTACCCGGGTTCCAATCAGTCATTGGATATTGCTTATCATCGCAAGTATTTTCAAAGGTCTCACTTGCAATATAATTTCCATTCCAATCTGCAATCTTGCTTACTGTTCCTGTTAAACCAGTAGCCGTTTTCTTAATCGGATCAATACTTCCATCTGCTTTAATATCAAATTTTTCTACACAAGCAACTCTTCGGAAACCACTTCCATGAGGCATACTTCCGTCATGATATACAAAATATGTTTCGCCTTTAAAATCAAAGACTGCCATATGGTTCGTATTTCCTGTTGCGGAAGGCTCCATGATCACACCGCCAAATTCCCAGTCATTGCTCATGATATCATCTGTTGTAGCATATGCCATTTGCTCTCTCCAGTCACACGCAAAGAACATATAATATGGACCATAATAATTTCCATTTTCATCCTGTTGACGATAATAATACGGAGCCTCTGTAAAGGAATGTCCTTCAAATTTATCCTTATCGTTATAAATCTCCATTCCATTCATTTTTCCGATTACAATATCATTCCCTTTTCCATACCCTACAGACAAATTATTTGCATTTCCATCCTGATCTTTAATAGATATCATATCTTCATTCAATTCACATACAAAAAAGCGATTGTTTCCCCAGCCAAGATAACGATGTTCAACGCCTTGTTCATCTGTTTCAATCCAGATTGTTGGGTCAATATCTTCCCATGTATGTGGCCCGGACGGAGTCTGCGTATCACTAACTAACGGTTTTCCAATATCCTTAAAAGGTCCGGTTGCTGTATCAGAAACTGCCACACCAATTGATTTTCCAGGTCTTCCGGCTTCTTCACAACAATAATAGAAATAATATTTTCCATTACTTCCTTTTGCTACCTGACCTGCCCATGCAGAAACATCATCCTGTGCCCATGTAATGTGACTGCGGTCTGCTTTTAAAATCTCGCCTTCGTATGTCCAGTTTTTCATATCTTTGGAAGAATAACATCTCCAATCCGGCATATGATAATATTCGCCTGTTGAAGTGTCATGTCCCACATAGCAGTATACGGTATCCCCATCTACCAAGATAGATGGGTCACCGCCATACATAACATTTCCTTCTCCGTCAAAGCCAAGCATGGGATTTCCTGAGTTACTCTTATTCAACACTTTTACCGCAGGCTCGGCAGCTTCCGCTGCCTGTGCCCGCATCAATGCAGGTTCTGCACACAAAGCCATGCCCATCAGCATCACCAGTGTCCCTGCAATTACTCTATTTTTCATGCTTTAACTCCTTTTTCTTTTCCGCTCAATCACGATTGCCGCACCGGCTGCTGCCAGCAAGCCTGCCGCCATACCAATCGGAGTGCTGTCTCCGGTTTGTACTGCACCGTCCTGCTTATTTCCATCCGGTTTGCTGCTGTCCGGTTTACTTCCGTTCGGCTTACTTCCGTCTGGTTTACTTCCATCCGGCTTACTTCCATCTGGTTTATTTCCGTCTGGCTTATTTCCCTCTGGATTTTCTCCACCCGGATTTCCGCCTGTACCGGAATTATCTTTTACAACCACTTCAAATGATGCTGTATAAGATTTTCCGTCTACAGTATAAGTAACTGTAATTGTCTGTGTTCCGGCCTTTGTATTGTCAAAGCCTTCTACCGTTACGTCTTTTGTTACATCTTTCTTCACACCATCACTATAAACAGCATTGACTGTCATTCCTGTAAGATCCAGTGTTTCTCCTGTCTGATACTCTGTCTTTGCAGGAGCTTTCAGTTCAATACCTGTCAAAGTTACTGTTTCCTCTTCTTTTGGCTCTAACGCATCAATTGCCATCTGCAATTCTGCTGCCGCAGCATCTGCCTCTGCAGTTGTCTGCACTGTCTCAAGAGCTGCCTCTGCAACACCAAGTGCCTCCAGAAGTGCTTGATAACTTTCTTCTGTATAAAGACTTCCATCTACCGCTTGGGCATCGGCAATGGTCTGTTCCAGAAGATAGGTACTTACATAATCACTTCCACCCCATTTTCTCTGAAGTGCGTCATACTCAGATGCAGTTACCGGCATAACATAACCATGACGGAATTTACTTCCACTTGGGAAGGAATACTCATCCTGACCTAATAATCTAAATTCTCCTGAATCCAAATCTGTTGTAATCAACGGATAATATCCCTGACCTCTTGCAAATCGGTCAACCATCAGACACCACTGATCTTTTCCATCTTCTGTCTTTTCATTCATCTTAAAGATGATTGGTCCTTCTACTGCTCCCTGCTGTGCCATGAGGTCTGTTGTCAGACTCTTGGATGGGATTTCTGTAAATTCACCAAGTACGGAATCGGATTTATCCATAACGATTGTTCCGACACTCTCGTTCTTTGTAAATCTATAATAGGTATCTCCATTCTGAATCATCGTGGAATCAATTACTTTGATAATCTTTCCATTCTCATCTCTGCCGCCGTCATGATAGAGGGTTGGCTCTGTAAAGGTACGGAAATCTCTTGTCTTACTATAGTAGATTGCATGATTTTCAAATTCCTGTGTTACATTTTCATTTTCATCTACTTCCAGTTTTGTTGCTGACCAGTATACAACATATTCACCTGTTTTTTCATCATAAATAAATTCCGGTGCCCATGTACATCCTGCATTTTCCGGAGCAATTTCAGACAACCATGGTTCACTCCAGTTTACAAGGTCATCAGATTCCCATACGACAATACTGTGACTTCCACTTCCGCCGGCTCCCCACCAGTCAACTGCACCTTCATTGTGATTATCTCCTGCCTTATTTGTTGCAATGCTCAGGTCAGTTGCAATCATATAGAACTTATCCCCTTCCGGTGAGCGTGCAATATAGTGGTCACGAAGTCCGCTTTCTCCGATATTACTTGGAAGTACCGGCTGATTCTCATTTAAGTTCTGCCAGTTCAGTCCATCCTCACTGATTGAGAAATAAGTCTGTTCCTGATTTACATTTTCTTCTGTTCCATTAAATCTTACGAACAAATATCCAACATAATCTTCTGCTTTTACTTCCTCTGCTGCTGCCTTAACTGTTACGTTGTATGTTCTTGTTACAGATTCGCTGCCCTCTTTTGAGAATACAGCTTTTAATGTTACATCTGTATCTTTGTTCTGTCTTGTAACTACACCAGCCGGAGTATCATCATATCCTTCGTTCTTCACTGTCTTTGTGCTGATAACATCCTCGTTGGAAGAAGTCCATTTGATTGTAACTCCATCCTTCTCTGCCGGAAGTGTAATATTTCCTTTAATCTGATCTGCATTTGGAATGGTTACACTGTCTGCCACCATTTCCACTGCTCCCATCATTTCCTTACGGGCTGTCTCATCCTGCTTTGTGAAGTTCTTCACTTCTTCATCTGTCATTGCCCAATCATATACTTTGACATTGTCATAGTAAGCCCGGAAATATTTATCCGGATTGGTCGGCATCGTCTCTTCGTTATAGAGAGATTTTCCAAGATATGCAATCAGGTTCTCGCCCAAATCGCTCATGGAAATTCCTGTGCTGTTGTTAGATGCAATCTTCTTTCCATCCCGATATACATCCAGAGAATTATCTGTCACAACAATCTTGATATTCTGCCATACCCGGTTGTTGTTTGGATAAACAGCAGACTTCACTGCCTGCTTTTCATTCTGCCATGAAGTAGTAGAAATCGCAGTCTTTATCTTATTCGGTTCTACCTTTAACATCAGATATTTATTATTATCCTGTCCTACACCGAATGTGAAATAATTACCGGATCTAGTCACTTCTTTGACATCCATAGAGATTGTCATACGGTCTTTTCCATCAAAGAATCCTTCCGGAAATTCCAAAAATGCATTATGACCATTTACGCTATCGTCTCCGTCAAGATACAATACCTGTCCATATTCCTTATCCCATACATAGGATGCGCCTTCGCTCAATACAGCGTTCTGTGTTCCATCTTTTCCGGTATCTGCAACGCCAGTCTCTGCATTGTACTTTTCATCAAATTTGTATTCCAGAGCCGGAGTTGTATCCGCAGCCTCACCTTCTACTGTAACTGTAATACTTGTTTTCTCTTCTTTTGCAAACTCTGTATCAGACAGATTCAGAATCGGCATTCCATCCTTATCATAAAATACCGGTTTGATATATGCATGACGGCATGGGTCGTACAATGGGTCTCCACTGTGACCTTTGTGTGCCTCTGTCGGTCTTGCATGGTATACAATAATCTGGTTTCCATTTTCATCTACAGTAAATGAATTATGTCCCGGTCCTGACACTTCGTCATTAAAATCTGTACTTGTCATAATCGGATACGGATTTTTTACCCAGTTATCCGGATTTGTCAAATCTGCATCTGCCTTACCGGTAAGAAGTCCGATACAATATTCAGAACCAGTTCCAGATGCAGAATATGCAAGATATACATTTCCATTTTTCTGGATGACTGCCGGACCTTCATTTACACGGAAACGAACATTCTCCCAGAAATACTCCGGCACTGTAATAACAGATGCCTTACTTGTAAGCTGTGTCGGGTTACTTGGGTCAATGGTTGCAATATACAAGCTGGAGATTGCCTCTGGATTGGCACTATTTCTTGTGAAATCAGCCCAGCACAGATAATGATTGCCGCCAGCCTCAAAATATGTCATATCAAGAGACATTGCATTCAGACAGTTTGCTGTATCTCCTGCCATTGCCTTTACATCTCCTGCCATCTCCCAGCTTTCCGGATTCATCATGTCCTTATCATTTGTACATTTCACCATGAACGGACGAATATTAAATGTCGTTCCGTTTCCTGAATTAATTCCTGCTGTACTTAAGAAATACCAACTGCCCCCAATTTTATGTAATTCCGGAGCCCAGATAAATCTTCCTCTTTTTGGATCATCTTTTTCATCCCAGATGGTTACTTCCTCTGCCTCTGCAAGTCCTGCAATGGTCTTCGCTCTTCGAAGAATCAATCTGTCATAACCATCTGCATCATCGCCGCCTACCATCGGATAAGAAGAGGTAAAATAATAATAACCATCATCTTCATTGTAAATAATATGCGGATCTGCTCTCTCCGGAATCAGCGGAGCCTCTGCATCCGTATATTTTGTTCCAATAGTTCCTTCTACGGTATAGGTTCCCGGTCTGTTCGTATCAATCTTAGCAATTGCATCTGCATCCCAGGTAATTCCATATGTCTTTTCTGTTCCGTCAGAATAAGTTGCTTTCGCTGTTCCTGCTGCCAGCTTTGCGACCTCTTCCACAGACAGTTTTGCACCTTTCTCAACAGTAACATCATTAGCGGAAATAGTAAGTTCTGTATTGTAAGGATTTATGAACTTTTCTGCCAATCTTTCATATTCTGCTTTTGTAAGCGCCTCTCCCTCTGCCCAAACTGCATCTGCCGGAGCATTTTCAATCTGAGCGATTTCATAAGAAGAAACTCCTTTGTTCTCAAATGTTTCAAAATCAGAAGTTGTCAGAAGTGTCACTGTATTGCTTGACTGTACAAACAGTTTATATACCTGCTCAGCACTGTCGTATACACAGGTCATCTCTTCAATCTTATTCACATCCGGAAGAGCGATAGTTCTCTGATTTGCATAAGTTGTCAAATCTTCGGAATCGTATACAATGACTTTACCACTTCCACCGTCAGATGCAATCATTCCAAAGGTTCCATCCGCTTTACGGAAAATTGTCGGAGCTGTGTATTTCTTTGCACCAACAGAGGAGTAGAGAATCGGCTGGTCTTTATGAAGTACTTTATAACCGTCTTTTCCTTCAGCTGCCATTTTCATACCGCCCTGTAAGCCATAGCCTTCAGACTCAATATTGGATGGAGCTTTGCTGCTCACATAAGTTACAATATCATTTCCTTTTGCAATCACTGTAAGCGGAAATGCCTTCGTTCCATCTGCTTTCGCACCCTCTACCTTGATTGTTGCTGTCAGTGTAACCTCTGCATTCTCTTTACCGCGGGTAACAACTGCTGTATTCTTTTCGATTGCAATTGCATTACCCTTTGTCACTTTCCATGTTACCTTCGCATCTCCCACTTTAGACGGCAGTTGGAAATCTTCAGAAACAAATCCTGCATTCAGTGTAAGTTCCTTTGTGTAAGTAACCACGTCCTCGTCCGGATTTTTGGCCTTAACTACAATTGTGAACTCTTTTGTCACTACAACATCTCCACTTTTTAAAGTTGCAGTCATTGTAACTGTTTGATCCTCATCACCTCTTGTCACCGTACCGTCATCTTTCATAACAGCCGGATTGTTGGAAGACCATGTAATCTCTGTGAGGCCACTTCCTCCAGTTGTCGGAAGAGTTATGGAACGGTCTGTTTCCGTAGGAAGTGTCAACGCATCTTTATCAAATGCTAATACATATTCCGCATACTGCTGTGTAATCTGTTCTGCATTGAGCGCCTCTCCGTAAACGCGGAAATTATCAATGAGTCCCTTTCCATATTCTCCTTTTCCCCAGTTTGCTTTTCCCAATTGAAGAACACTCTGTTCTCCGAGAATATCCGTAAGAGCAAATGCACTTCCCTGTCTGTTGATTTCCTGTCCATCCAGATAAATGATTGTTTCTTCCTCTGTATGAACAACGTCTACATGCACCCACTTATTGTCATAAGCATTGATATTTGCTCTCGCACTTACCGGTCTTGCTCCGCCATTGAAACGCTCTGCAACCATATAATCTTTATCCGCTGCCGGATTATGAACGGTTCCAATGTAATGTTCATTCATATACGTTGTTTCACTGGTATCTCTAGCTGCAAAAAATCCCCAGTTTACATGATTCTTTGGCATATTCGCATCATAGGAAATTGTCAGTTCTGTCTTACCTGTCAGAAGGCTCCCACCATTCTCATCGGTAATATTCAGCCATTGTCCATTTCCATTCAGCGACAGCGCCTTCCCTCCTCCGGCATGGCTGTCCGCCAAAGCATACGTTCCTGTTGCATTCGCTGTATCTGTTTCGATTTTCTGATTCGCCTCAAGCCCCTCAAAATCAAAATTCACCAGCGGAGTCGGCATATCTGCCGCTTCAACTTCCGCCAATTCTCCAACTCCCGGAGGTAACATTCCGGCAAGCATGGCAGACATTGTCAACAAAGCAATCCCTTTTTTTGTCTTTCTCATAATACCCCTTTCTTCGGCGATAATTCATTTCTAATTTTAATAAAGGTAAAGATACGCCGATTATCTTATTTTCAAGTATATCTCTTCCCCCTATAAAATCGGAATTTGCTTTTTTATTGACTTGTATGATAATTTTGTGTTCTTTTTGTGAAATGATTATAAAATACAATATTTTTTGAAAAAAGTTGGATTTTTTATTACAATCAAAAAAGGCACCTCGTCATCACGAAGTACCTTTTCTTTCTATTCTATCTTTTTACCTTTCTTTTTCTCAACATCAATGCCATAGAAGAAACAGAAATTCCAACCAACAACATCCAAAGTACCACACTCGCAGCATCTCCTGTCTTCACTGCCTCACCATTTCCACTTTCCGGTTTTTCTGGATTCGGATTCTCTGGTTCTGGCTTTTCCGGATCTGGTTGACTTGATTTCGCAATTACCTGAACATCAAAGGTTACCTGAATCGCTGATGAACTGTATAATCTCTTATCCTCCGCAAGATAACTGACCGAACCGTCTTTTCCAACCCACTGGTCTTTATTTGAACTAATAGATTGTACGATTCCTTTGACTTCATAACTGCCTTCCTTTTTCAAATCAACTGCTGATATGTCCCAAACAACCGGCAATTCTGATGTTCCCAGCTCATATGCAAGATTTACCTCTGCTGTCTGCGGAAGTTTTTGTTCCAATGTTTCAATATCTGTATCCACTTCAACTTCAACAGCTCCTAAATCTTCCCGTACCGCCGATACTGCATCTGCATTTCGGATCGCATCATACTGAGCCTTTGTAAGTGAAATAACTCCTCCATGCTTTGTATGCGTTGTCAGAAAATAATCCTCGCTGTCAAGATAATCAAATCCTTTTGACAAATCATTCGAATACATCGGCTGATATCCAGGTTCCGGAAGATCGTCTACAAATAAATACCAACTATTTTCCTTTGAATGATCTTTAAATGCTGCCGGCCCTTCTACTGCCCCATATCGATCCTCGCCGATATGACTCTGCACTCTTTCCCATTCTGTAGTTTCATAGTTCCACCAGTCTTTTGCAGTTGTTACTTCCATAATGATTTGTTCTGCATGACTCTTTGTCACATGATACGTCTTCTCACCGTCTCGAATGATATTTGTATCAATATATCCGGCATTTCCACCTTCCAAAAACAGACCGCCAAATTCCCATGTCTCCTGTGTGAAATCCGTCGTTGCTCCCCACATAATATCACTTCCGAGGGATACCGTCTGGTTTTCATCCGCATATCTTGTTGAAGTCCAATATACTACAAACGCACCTCTTCCTTCTCCATAATAGTCTTCTACCCATGTTGTCTCAGGCGCCCACATCATGCCCAGATTCTCCTGCTTGTTTCCATCTTTTCCAATAGACACATCAAACTGACGGACATCGGTCCAAGTAATCAAATCTTTAGACTCCCATACATTCATTTTTGTACTATATTGATGCTGCCATTCTCCCCAGCCTGCATTATCGCCGCCAAATACCCGAAGATCTGTTGCTATAATATAATAAGTCTCTGTCTCCGGATTATAAGTAATAAACGGATCTCTGACTCCCGTTGTTCCGAGATTCGATGTCAGAATCGGCTTTCTTCCATTTAACGGATCCCACTGCTGCGGATTATCCCCTCTGGAAATATCCAAATAAATTTTCTCTGCATAACCTTGACTATCTTCTACAAAATGAACCATCAAATATCCATATTTATCTGTACTTTTATATTGTGGCTTTATCGTCACCTTTACAGGCACTTCCTCTGTCTTGCCAGCCACTTGCAGTACCGCAGTCAACGTACCTGTGATTGCCTCTTCATCGGCTGCCGGCTGCTGCACATCCGCCGTATATCCATTCTCTCCAATCTGAATCTCCGACATTGCAGATTTCCATGTAACAGTTCCACCATACGTTGGAAGAACCACCTTGCTGTTATCCAACACCACATCCTGCAACTGCGCCTTTAAATCTTCCATGACTTTCACTGCAAAAAAGTCCGGAACCTGTTGTTCTATCTGCTCCTTAGAAAATGCTTGTCCATAAATTTTCAAATTATCAATTGTAGCTTTTGTATATTCACCGTTTCCCCAATCTGCCTTTCCAATCTGCAAAATACTATTTTCACCTAAAAGCTCCAAAATGGAATATGCACTTTCTACCCTTGATTGCTCTACACCATTGATATAAATGGTTGTATCGGTACTGCTAAATACCGCATCTACATGGGTCCACTCCTGTCCAACCTCAGCAGATGGATTCTGGGGCCGTCCATTTGTGTTATCATAACGCTCCACACTTAGTCTTCCGCCATTATGCAGAAATCCAATATAATGTTCCTGCCCTGCCACCCAGTTTCCGGCACGCTGCGCCGCATACAATGCCCAGTTCGTCGATTCTCTTTCATTCTTAATATCGTACGATACCGTCATTTCTTCCACTCCGGTCAAAAGACTCCTTCCCTCCAAATCCGTTACCTTCAACCATTGACGATCTGTCCCGTCCAAATGTAATGCATTCCCGGCACTTGAATCATAACTCTCAACTAAAGTATAATTCCCTTCTGCCTTCGCTCTGCCGCCTGAAAAACCACTATCTTCATTATCAAACGTAAATTCTGCTAATAAAGAGTTATTTTCCGGTTCCGCTGACTGCACGTCTTTTGCCCCAACTGTTGACCACAACATTGTAGATGCCAGAACCAATGCAAACAGTCTGTTCCTCCTCATACCTACGCCCTCCATGTTATAGATTTCTAGTCTACAGTATAGGACATATGGGATCTCTAATGAATACGATAATTTTTTAAAAAAGTAGGTTTTTTTATTACTTTATGTAATGCAATTCTTTTGAAGCCATAACAATACCTCCATGTACCTTTTCAATACCTTATCTACGCGAAACTGCGGGGCATACATTGCAAGTAAATTAAGATCTTTTCCCGGTGATGCAGTATAATTTTTTATTGCACTAATAATCATTTCTTCATCAAGTCGGTTTCGTGAACGTAGCAAATCACAAATCGTGCGTTCTGCATTATAACAACGCACTTCATTTCCCAACGTTGTTTTTCTTATAACTGCTCCTAACTGATGCAGCTCTGGCTTAATATAATAACATAAACATTCTTCCATCAATAAAGCAGAAAGTTTTGTATTACTTGGAATTGTTACAGAATGCGAAAATGGAGTTCTTTCTGATAACCCATTTAAAAACAAAGCAGTATCATGGGAAAATATGATTTTATCAGAACGCAGCATAAGTAGATACATATCATCAAGCACTGTATCTGAAAGAGTATAAATTCCATGAGACTCTCGCTCCAACAATCCCTCCCGCACATATTTAGAAAGAAGTGAACGAGTAAAACCTAACTTTATTACCTGTGCTGTAGTTATCATATTATGATTCTTTTTTATTGATTCTAATATAATCGGATTAATATTCATCTTTTCACCTCACATTTTCAACATTCATACCGATATAGTATGTTCTATCGGTATGAATGTCAACTCCTCATTCTACATTTACACCAATATATCTTATTCTTTTTTAACAGGGTTTCTAATATTGAAATATAAAAAGAAAAAGCCTTGATTTTCAGGCTTTTTAAGAGGCGCAGACCGGATTTGAACCGGTGAATCAGGGTGTTGCAGACCCACGCCTTACCGCTTGGCTACTGCGCCGTATTCGATTTCTATAAATTTGCTCTAAGAGATACAAGACTGTTGTCAGTATAGTATATTCCGACAACAGCCTTATTATAACAAACCGCCTCCGATACGTCAATCTTTCTGGATTTTTTATATTAATTTCACTTTTTCCTGTTTCATAATTTTCACCATTCTGCTTGTTCCAAGCCGATCAGCTCCCAATGCCAGAAATTCTTCCGCATCCTTCACAGAAGCAATCCCTCCTGCTGCCTTAATCTTCACTTCCTGTCCGACATGTTCTGCCATGAGCCTAATATCATCCGCAGTTGCGCCGCCTATAGAAAATCCGGTGGATGTCTTAATATAATCTGCCCCTGCCTCTGTCACGATTTCACACATTTTTATCTTCTCTTCTTTTGTCAGCAAACAAGTTTCGATAATAACCTTTAATACCTTATCGCCACATGCTTTTTTCAAAAGTTGGATTTCTTCTTTTATCTGAGCATATTTCTTATCTTTTAGCCAACCGATATTGATTACCATATCAATTTCTGAGGCGCCGTTTTCAATCGCTTCCTTTGTTTCAAATTCTTTTGTTCCGGAAGTCATATATCCATTCGGAAATCCAATCACTGTACAGACCGGAATCCTTCCCTGTAAATATTCACTCGCCTGTTTCACATAACTTGGAGGTATACATACGGATGCTGTCTTATACACAATTGCATCATCACAGATTTGTTTCATCTCTTCCCATGTTGCAGTCTGCGTTAATAATGTGTGATCTACATGCTGCATAAGTTTTACTGTTTTCATTATCTCATTCCTCCTAAACTTAATTCCTATATCTGCTTTCTTACAATTAAATACTCATCTCCACATCTATAATACGGACAATCCCAAAACTCGCCACGAACAAAACGAAACATTTCATCTTCATCTAAATTCTGTGCACATGTATAACATTCATATTCCTCATCATATTCATAATTCATGCAATCTTCGCAATTTGCAGCTTTTCCTTTTTTACTCATCTACTCATCCTCCTATATTTATTTTATCATATCATGATTCTTATGATGCGACAAATCTCTTGTCCTTTATATTTCAACCTGCTACACTAAAAGAAAACAACTACGAGGTATCTCCCATGTCAGAACATCCTTTTTCTTACAAAATCATATACAGTGCACGAAAAACACTTGCAATACAGATTACTGCAGATGCAACAGTCTGTGTAAGAGCCCCCAAAAATATGGACCTTTCTATTATTGATTCTTTTCTTAAAGAAAAAGAAACTTGGATTTTAAAACATTTACAAAATAAGAAAGAAGCCAAAGAAAATGGTTATTTTCATAATCAACCACTCTCTGATTCTGACCGTATCCATTATCGCAAGATTGCCCAAGATATTTTCACACAAAAAACCGCTTACTATGCAAAGATCATGAATGTAACCTATGGACGTATTTCTATTCGAGAGCAAAAGACTCGTTGGGGGAGCTGCTCCAGCACCGGGAATCTCAACTTCAATTGGAGACTTATTTTTGCTCCGGAAGAAGTTTTAGATTATGTAGTAGTCCATGAATTGGCTCACAGAAAAGAAATGAATCACTCTTCTGCCTTTTATAACATGATCAAAGGAATTCTTCCAAACTATAAGAATCAACAAAAATGGTTACGTGAAAACGGACAGAAACTTTGGAATTAAGTCTCTGTCCGTTTCTTAATTTTTCTATAAAATTCTATCTTTCGATGGCTCCCAGCATTTTCAACTGCTGATACAAATATGCGACCGGTAATCCTACTACACTATAATAATCTCCATCAATCCTATCTATATGTGCAGCAAATCTGCCCTGAATCCCATAACTTCCCGCTTTATCCATCGGCTCTCCGGTTTCAATATACTTAAAAATCTCTTCCTCCGTCATAGCATGTACAAACACTTCTGTTCGTTCTGCATGCTGTATCACCTGTTTCATATCTGTTGTATCATAATTCAGTATTGCTGTTCCTGTATAAACCTGATGTTCTCTGCCTTGTAACTCCTTCAACATCCGAAACGCATCTTCCTTATCTTTTGGTTTTCCTAAAATTTTCCCATCTAATACAACTACTGTATCTGCACCAATCACTACACAGCCTTGTTTCTTTTCCAACTCATTTGCGACATTTTCTGCTTTTACCAGAGCAAGTTCTTTGACAATTTTCTCCGGCTCATTATCTGTATATCGTTCTTCACCACCGCTGACTAATACCTCAAACTCCACACCTATTTGTGACAGCAGCTCTCTCCTTCTCGGTGACGCAGAACCTAAAATAATTCTTCGTTTCATTACTCATACACCATATGCTGAATGGACTCTGACTCAAGATTCTCTTTTGTCACCCATGTATAACCTACATTTACAACTGCTTCATTTCCAACCTGTAGGACTGTTCTTGCAGACGCAATAACAGACGCATATCCGATTGCAAATGGATTCTGTACAACCAATCCAGCAATCTTTCCAGCTCTCACATCCTGAATCTGATCTTTGCCTGCGTCAAACCCCATTACAATTATTTCTTCACTTTTTTCTGCTTTTTCTAATGTAGATACAGCCAATTGCGTTGTAACATTATTGGTTCCAAACACCCCTTTTACTTCCGGGTGTTTCTGCAAATAGTAGGCGATTACATCTTCATCCGTCATTGCTTCAATTGCAGCTGTTTTATCCTCTGCAGACATCTCAGCATTTTTCTCTTCGATGATTGCTTTCTTTACGTCCATTAGCTTATCGCAATAAAGCACCTCTGTAATTTGTATATTTGGATAGTTTTCCTGAATTTCTGTCTGGAAACTTGTTGCACGCTCTTTTCCCGTTTCGGACTTAGAATCATGCACCAGCAGTAAAACCTTACCGTCTCGTCCCATCTCATCAGCCAGCTTGTATGCGCCCGTCCTTGCCGCATCCTGATTATCTGTCTTCACTGTGCACTGAATTCCCGGATAATTATTTCCGGAATCTAATGCCACAATTGGTATTCCATTCTCTGTTGCCAAATCAAACTGTACCGTACAAGCATCTTCATCTATACTAGCAATCCCCACTACATCCGGATAACGCGCCAATTCCTCGTCAAGAATATTCACTTGTTCATCTATATCCTCTGTTTCTGCCGGCGCATTGTATGTTACTTTAATCTTATCGCTGCCAGTATATCCTAGTTCTGCATTTAAATCTTCTGCTGCCTGCATCGCGCCTTTTTTAACATTTTTCCAAAAAGCAGATGATTCATCTTTCCCTATGATAGAAATATAAGTCCCCGGTTCCAAATTCAAGTCTCGAACTTCACTATATGCCGCAGGTGAAATTTCATTTAAATTCATCTGATATACCGGTTCCTCAGTTTTATCTCCTGTAAATGTTGGTTTTTCTTCTTCCTTCGCGCATCCTGCCACTGCCAAAAGCATAACTATTGCCGAAGCAGACGCTAATATTCTCTTTACCAAAGAATTCTTCATACTACTCCCTCGCTTTGAATGATAAATACACATTTGTATTATACACTCCAAAAATAATAACCTATTGTAAATTTCTTAATATCGTCCTTAATATTACCACATTTCGTTCTATAAAAGAATGATGAATTTCTTAATTTTTTGTGACCACACAGAAAATTTGAAATATCAAGTACATCAAAAAGCGATACCTGGTCATGAAAACCAAGTACCGCTCTCTCTGTATCCTAAAAATAATACTGTTTTATTTATCTTTTTTTCTTGATACAACCATTGCCGCTCCAATCGACGCTAACATCATCATAACCATCATTGAAATTGGAGTAGCATCTCCTGTTTGAACTGCCTGATTCTTATTAGATTCCGGTTTTCCGGTTTCTGGTTTATCTGGATTTGACGGCTGTTCCGGAGTTGTCGGTTTGTCCGGATCTACTGGTTTTGTCTTCACTTTCACAGAAATCTGAGCTTTTAACTGATCCGGATTTTCCATGTCTTTTCCTAATACAACTTCACCAGTTAATATCTTTTCACCCGCTACACTTCCATCATACCCCTTGTCAGACCATTGTACTTCAAGTGTATCATTCATATTTCCTTCTAATGTTACTTTTACTGTCTTTGGAAGTTTCAAATCTTTGAATGCTGTTCCATATTCAACCTCAATTGGCTTTGGATTTTCAACAGCAACTAATTTTGCTTTCTCTTTGTAGTTATATTTGAATGAGAACTGTACCGGAAGTAAATTTCCTCCATTCTTATTCTTTGCAACAATCTTAATTACATAAGTTGTATCTTTCTCAAGATCTTCTTTGGCTAATGTATATGAGGTTTCTTTTGTATTACCCTTTAACGGTCCGTTTACATATACATCATAGCTGCTTAACTCAGCCCCTTCTTTTAAAGTCCATGTAAGTTTTACATCACCTTTATCTGTATATGTCTTACTAACCTCTTTAATGCCAATTGTACTGTCTTCTGAAACAGTCTGTACATTATCAATTGCAATTGCATTCTCAGAAGAAACATCTTTGCTATTCAATGCATATACTTTGAAATTGTATGTTGTGCCAGGTGTAAGGTTATCTAATGTAACATTTCTTCCCTTTACAACTTCTTCAATACCATTTTCAGTATCTGTCACTTTATAAGATGTAGCTCCTTCTACTGCATCCCATACAAGCGCCACTCTTGTCTTCTCTACCAGTATTGCTTTTCCTTTTGCATCTTTGGATACTTCCAGTTTCTTCGGTTCTCCAAGTCCTGCAATTGCTGCATTTAATGCATCTGCTTTTGCTTTGACATCCTGCTCTGTTGCCTGCGCATTATTCATAGTTTCTACAGCAGCATCATAAGCATTTTTAAATGTTTCCCATTTTGCACTGTCGTATTCTACTTTTTTCAACGCAGCGCCTTTTTCAATTGCTTCCTGAAGTGCAGACTTATCAACACTTGTACTGTCATTTGGACCGTAAATCTTCAGACAATCTAAGTTGATCTGCTTCTTTCCGGCTCTTGGTACTGCTACAACCTTAATTGTATGTTCTTCATTTGGCGTCAAATCTTTGATATGACAAAGTGTCTGCTGGTCAGCTCCTGTTGATACAGGTGTATCATAAGAGAATGTTCCTTTTGACACATTATCCACAAAAACTTCTGCACTTGCACAATTTTGGTGTTTCTGGACAATAACTTCTACCTCTGTTCCTGTAAAGGTGTAAGTAAAATACGGAGCCTCTCCTAACCATGTATGAGTCGTTTCTGTCTTTGTTCCTTTGCCATTTCCCGGAGAATGTCTGTCAGCTTCTCCTGCCCAGTTATTCCATGTACCAACATAATTAATGGCTTCATTTTTATCTCCAACATCACCTGTTGTCTTAAATCCATCTTCTACTGTTTCTTTTACAATAGACTGTGCATCTTCCTTGATTGCACATGTAAGCTGAATGGATCCGCTCTTTGTTGCATCTGCCTTTGATGTTGCAGTAATTGTAACATCTCCGTTTGTTCCTGTAAATGTCACAAGTCCATTTGCATCAACAGTCGCAATATTCGCACTTGATGTAGACCATGAAACAGCTTTATTATTTGTATTTTCCGGTTCTACCTTTGCACGAAGCTGAAGTGTATTATTTTCAGCTTTTGAAACAACTTTCATTCCTGTTTCAGAAACAACTGTAACTCCTGTTGGCTGTGCCACAGTATTATCTAAAATTTCAAAAGCATCCAACTCAATTTTTGTTCCTTCACTTGCCGCCTCTTTTTGGTTCAACACTTTTATTAAAAGCGTATGCTTTCCTAATTTCAAGTCGTCCTTTACAAAAATTTCCTTCTGACGTACGGTACTTTCACTGTATGTATCACACACTTGCTGTGATTCACCATCAATAAAGACTTCAAATTTACCTCTGTCATAATTCGTACAAGTAATAATCTTAATTCCGGTTCCTTCAAACTCTAATGTCACAGTTTCATTTCCTGTTGGAGAGTTCAAATACTGGATTGTGTCCATGTAATTGACACCCTTATCCTCTGTCCAATTGCCCCACTGTCCAACATACTTGATCCGCTCATCTGCATTATCAATCTTACCTGCTCTTTGATCGGTAACCGGTGATACCGGATCACTCAGTTCTGTCTCTACTCCATTGATCACTGCAGCAACTCGATATTGCAATTTCCCGAGAATTTCATGTGCAACAGTATCTGTATAAGATGTTTCTTTCAGCCCTGTCTCTACACACATCTGATCCCCATCTTCTACTTGACGATACACATTATATGTTACATTTGATGTTTCATTTGCTTCTGCTACGGTTGCTACATCTACTGCATCCCATGTAAGTGCTACTTCTGTTGCACTATTACGAATTGCTTTTACATTTCCAGGTGCTGGTGCTTTTGCTGCTGCATCAGAAAGATTTTTGATACGATATGTTGCACCTGCTTCTGTTTTAAATGATATACGATTTGCTTTAACCGGTGTTACGTCAACTACTTCTTCACCGGCTTCTGTTACTTTCACAACTGTTGCTAATGCAATGTTATCATACTGAACAACTGCTTCGTTTCCATTGCGAGATGTAATCTCTGCACCTGTTAATTTTCCATTTGCCCAGTCCATATCCACTTCAAAATTACCCTGACCTACAAGACCGTCAACATTTCCTGTTGCCCAATCATCCGGAAGCGCCGGTAAGAGATTCAGATATCCGGCATTGCTCTGAAGAAGCATTTCTGCCACTCCTGATGTGTAACCAAAGTTTCCGTCAATCTGGAACAATCCGCCTTGTCCACCTTCATGGTAGTCAAACAGGTTCTGATAAATTCCGCCTCTAAACTGATTTTTAATGATCTCAAGAGCTTTGTTACCTTCTCCAAGTCTTGCCCAAGAATTAATTCTCTGTGCCATTCCCCAGCCTGTACTATTATCTGTACGATTCTGCATAGAAACCTTTGCAGCTGCAAACCACTCCGGATTGTCAGATGTAATCAAATCTCCCGGGAATAATCCAAGCATATGAGAAATGTGACGATGATTATATCCCTGACTACCTGAGATTGTATTTCCTGACTGATCTTTATTTAATTCTCCCTCGATGTACCACTCTTTAATCTGTCCACTGTCCCCTACTTCGATAGGTCCTTTCAGATTTGCAAGCTTGTCTTTCCATCCTTCCAGAAGTTTTGTATCTGTCTCTCCAACAATCTCTGCTGCTTTTAAAGCATCTGTATATAACTGCCAGATTAATGTCTGTTCATAGGTATTACCATTTGTAATCGGACCATGCTCCGGTGAATATGCCGGTGAAGATACCCATTTTCCATCTACTTTTACCATCATCTGATCATACAGTTTTGCTGCTTCTTTCATCATTGGATAAATATTTTCTCTCAGGTACTCTACGTCTCCTGTGTACTCATAATATGCCCAGCAGTTCTGGATGATCCATGGAACTCCTGCCGGAGACCATCCCCAGGAAAAACTCCACCCCGGACAGGTCCATCCGTATGGATTGATCTGTGTATGTGCCATAAAACCGTTTTCTTCACCTTCAGCACTCTCAACACCCGCATAAGCCTTTGCTGTTACACGGCCCGGTTCTCTTAACTCATCTACAAACTTGATCAATGGCTGTGCACATTCTGCCATATTAGTTGAGTAAGTTGGCCAGTAATTCATCTGCAAGTTTACATTTGCATGATAATCTGAATGCCATGGAGATGTATTGGCTCCCGCCCAGATTCCCTGCAGGTTTGCCGGAAGCGTCTCTCTTGTCAGATCCGGTGTTCCGTCAGCATTTTTCGGTGTCTCACGTGAAGACTCAATCGTCAGAAAACGTCCATACTGGAATAATAATGTCTCCAGATAACGTCTTTCCTCTGGTGTTGCACTCTTGTTATTATATGCACTTAACAACTCTGCCGTGGTCTTTGTTGTTGCACCCTGGCCCAGATTCAACTCTACTCTTGAGAAAATCTTGCTATAATCAGCAATATGATCCTCTTTTACCTTGGCATAAGTTTTTTCTTCTGCATCTGTTACATATTTTTTTATACGTGTAGACAAGGATTCCTTTGTATCATCTGTACGATACTCCGGATATTCATCTTTATAATTTGTTCCAATTGATGTAATAATTGTTACTTCTGATGCATTTGATACAGTAACTTTATCACTTCCATCTACAACCTGACCATCTGCAATAACCTTTGAATGAGATACAAACATCAACTGGTTATCATTCAATTGTCCTTCTAATGAAATCATTCCATCAGAAACCGTTGTCTTAGAGGTTCGTCTAAAGCCTTCATTTTGCTGGTTTGAGCCGCCGCCTTTTACATTATCAGCTTCTACTTTTACATCTACATTGATCTTCTCATTTCCGCCTTCTGCAGTAATATGAGTTACAAGAACATTATCCGGATAACTTACAAAGTTTTCTCTGGAAAAATGTGTTCCGTTTTTGTCATAATCAACTCCGGCAATCGCAGTACGAAGATCTAAATCGCGGGTGTAATTCTGAACATCTCTTTCAGATGAAATGCCTTTGAAATCAAGATACATATTTCCATAACTCAGATAATAACCATATCCCTGTGTTCCGGCATCATCACTCACACCTACTAAATGACTGTTCGCAAGATTCTTAGCTTCTGTATCTTTACCTGCTAAATATAATTCTTGAACTTTTTTCAATGTTTGGCCATTATTACCATGACGTTCGTCATCCAGGTTTCCACCTTTGTAATCACGTCCCTCTGCAGGACCTCCTGACCAAAGTGATTTTTCATTCAGCTGAATACGCTCTCGCGTTATTCCGCCGAATACACTTCCTCCGATGGCGCTGTTACCAATCGGAAGGGACGCTTTCTGCCATCCATCATAGTACTGATTGATGTTGGCTGGATTCTTGTACCACAGTTTCAGATCTGTTGCGTCTGTCTGTGTCATTGGTCCATCTGCCGCCTGTGCTTCATATGCTACTGACGGCATTGATGTAGCTACGAGCACTGCCGCACATACTCCGGCAAGCGCTCTCACTGTCTTCTTTTTCATAAACTTTCTCCTTCCATTGTATTCTATTAATTCCCATAGTAACAATAAAAAATAAAATTCAAAAAAACAATGGATTATTTACCTATTTTAGGTTAATTTTCTATACTTTTTCTTATCCATTCAAAAATCCTTGTATATTTTCTATGTTTGTATTAAAATTAATGTAGCATTTCAGATTGATAATTAATTCATTTATCATCTTTTGCAATACGAAGAAGGAGGATACATACTATGGCACACGTAATTAGTGATGAATGTGTAAGCTGTGGTTCTTGCGAAAGCGAATGCCCAGTAGGAGCTATCTCTGAAGGCGATGGCAAATACGAAATCGACGCTGATGCTTGCGTTGATTGTGGAGCATGCGAAGCTGCTTGTCCGACAGGCGCTATCTCAGCTGAGTAATCTTTTTTCAATATAAAGATAAAGAGCTCATAAAGCAAAGTGATCACAAGCAAAAGAAGGTATTGCTAAATCATCAAGTCCGATGACAAAGCGATACCTTCTTTTTTTGTCCGAATTTGACGAACGATTCTCGGCGTATTTCTGCATACCCTATGCTATAATGTATTTAACATCTTAAGGAGGTATTACATAATATGGGTGAAGTCAGATATATGATTTCTGAAGCAGCCAAACAAGTTCATGTGGAATCTCATGTCCTTCGATATTGGGAAGAAGAGCTGAACTTAAAAATCGGACGCACAGAAATGGGACATCGATATTATACCGAAGATGATATACAATTATTTTGCTGTATTAAGAAACTAAAGAATGAAGGAATGTTATTAAAAGATTTGAAACCTCTGATTCCTAAATTACAAGAAACTCGTAATCGTCTTACGGCTCCTCCAGAGCCGGTTCACGAAAAAAAAGAAGAAACTCAACTTACTACTGTCGCTGCTTCTCTTAGACCTACCGAGGCCGAGGTGATTCCTGTAACGCAATTGGAACAAGTACGTGGATTGATTGGAGATGTCCTGACAGAAGTAGTTACTACAAACAATACGGCACTGGAGAAATCCATTAGTAAAAAAGTAACAGATGATGTCATTCGCGAAATGGATTTTCTTTTTCAAGCCAAGGAACGGCAGGAAGAAGAACATTACCGAAAATTAGACACCCTGATCCGTCAACAGCAAGCGAACAGAAAAGAATACGCTGCCAGATCTACTCCTTTGGGAAAACTCAAGCGCATACTTACATAGGCTTTAAAAGAAAAATCAGAAACCTGTAGAATCTTTGCACGATTCTTTTGGCTCCTGATTTTTTTATTTATTCTGCTTTTCGATGCTCTTCCCATGCTTTTTCCAATATTTCCGGACGCTCTAATAACTTTGCTGCGCCAAGCGCCATACATTCTGCTACATAGAACATTGCTTTACTTCCAATGCTCATACCCACTTGCGCTGTTGCCGCCCAATGATGAAGTGCTGTTCCCCGACACATTGCTGCCGCACTTAACATAACAGTCGGAACTGTATGGCTCATGTCAGAAACATCAGTTCCAATAGCCAACCTCACCGGCTCATTTTCTAAAGGTTCCAATCCTTTAAAATAAATCCCTTGATTATCCAAGCCTGCTGACTCCGTAATTTTCTTCGCATACTCCAATTCCTCTGCTGTATGCTCCGGGGCCGGAACCTGCTCCATTGCATGGTAGAAAACTTCCGACAATACCCGATTGACTTTCATTTCTTTGTGTTTGATCACAGTCTCAATTTCCACTCTTGTTCCTGTCATCAGAGCCGCACCCTTGGCACAGTTGTCCACCCGCTCTGATGCATCTGCAGTCCGTTTCCAATCTGCTGACCGAATATAATAATTTGTAGCCGCGTAATCCGGTACTATATTTGCCGGTCCATCCGTATTTGTATATGTATAATGCATTCTCACATCATCTGCCACATGCTCTCGCAAATAATTTACACCTACATTCATCAACTCTGCCGCATCCAGTGCACTTCTTCCCATCTCTGGATGTTTTGAAGCATGAGCCGTCTTTCCATAGAATTTATAATTCTTTACTTCCTGTGCCTGCCAGATATCATAACTTACTCGGTTCCGATCAAATGGATGCCATGTAATTGCTGTCGATAAATCATCAAACGCTCCGTCTTGGTTCATCTTAATCTTTCCAACCACTGTTTCTTCTGCCGGACATCCATACACTCGAAGCGTACCTTCTATTTGTTCCCTCACCATCCAGTCCTTTAATGCACAAGCTGCCGCAGCACATGCAGTTCCCAATAAATTATGTCCACAGCCATGTCCCGATCCACCGGTTGGCTTCCGCTCACAGCATAATTCCTGTCCAAGTCCCGGAAGGGCATCATACTCTGCTAAAAATCCTAAAATAGGTTTTCCGGTTCCCCACTCTGCTACAAATGCTGTTTCAAACCCTGAAATTCCCCACTTAACAGAAAATCCATTTTTCACAAGAAAATCTGCCAAACAATGCGAGGATTCGATCTCGTTCAACGCCAACTCCGGATGTTCGAAAATAAAATCTGCTGTACCTTGAACAGCTTCTCTATTTTTATATAGCCACTGCTGTATTATTTCATTTCTATGCATATTATTTGCCGCCCCTTTTCTCTTCTACGTCTAAATACTACCCTATTCCTTTTACTTGCAGATGTCAACGCCCTCTGCATTTTAAATCTCAAAAAAATGGAGCCACTGAAGTGACCCCATTTTTCATTACTTTTTATTTATTTCTTTTTTTGAAGCTAATTCCAATTGCTGCTCCTGAAATCAATAACAACATTGTTGCCCACAAGAACATTGTATTATCCCCTGTCTTTGGTGTATTTACTTTTCCACCTGTTGGCTTGGTTGAATTTCCGGATGTTGAGCCATTATTTCCACTTGGCTTATTCGTTCCATCGGTTCCCGGTTTATTTCCATCTTCTCCGCCAGGCTTGTTTCCATCTTCTCCGCCAGGTTTATTTCCATCTTCTCCACCAGGTTTGTTTCCGTCTTCTCCACCAGGTTTGTTTCCACCTTCTCCAGGTTCTTCTTTCAATACAAGGCCTTCATGTGCAGCTTTAAGACTATTTACTGCATCATCAACAACCTGTTGTTCATCCACTGTCAGTTCATCATTTTCCATTACTGTATAAGCTCGTTCTAATTCTGCATTAAATACTGCAACTGACTCTTCAGTATATTTTTCTAATTCAATTCCCTTCAAGCTTTCCAATAATGCTTCCAGTGTTGCTTTGTCAGCTTTTAATCTAAGATTTCCAATTGCTGTTACTAATTGCTTCCAAGCTGCATCTACTTCCGGCTGCATTGCATCGCCATCTGCAAGAACAGTTTCTGCTTTTTCTTTTGCTGCAAGATATTCTTCTTTTCCAGCCTCTACATATTTATCCAGATCAATCATGGTTGTTAATTCTACTGCCAATTCAAGTTCTGTTTTATCTGCTGCTTTCATTTCAATTGCCTGTACTGCCTGCATTAATTTTGTTGCAGCATTAACAACTTCTGTCTTGGTAGCATTTTCTTTGTCCATCACAGCCTGTCCTTCTGCAATTGCTTCTTCAAACAATTTCTTAACAGACTCTACACAATCCTCTACTTCACCGGATTCTACATAAGATTTTGCAAGGTTCAAGAAGTGCTCTAATGTAGCTTTTCCAACACGCAGCTGATCAACAGCATTCTGAAGTTGTGTCAATGCTTCATCAACAACTTTCTGATCTGCCTGTTCATTCTCTATGACACTCTGTGCATTCTGTAATGCTTCCTGGAATACTTTCCATGTATCTTTTGTATATCCCTCAGCGTTTTCATCTTTATACTGATTATACAATGTTTCCAGTTCTGTTTTGTTTACAGTTGGAGTTGTATTTCCACCATAAACTTCGATTTCATAGAATGTAACATCCTTACAACCTGCTCCAGTGACAAATTTGAAATTATCTGTCGGAACATTTTCCGGGAATGAAACTGTTAATTTATTGCATGCAATATCTCCATTTTCATCCACATATGTCCAGCTTTCTCCATCTGATAAATGAATTTCTTCTGGGCTGACTCTTGTCAATGTTCCAGTCTCTGGTTTTGTTGAATCGAAAAATACAACTTCTTCTCCACTTTCATTTGTATAAGTCAATGTAAACTCACCTACACGACTGTGATTTGGCTCATTCCATACATGTGTATCCAAGTATTCTTTAATGACGATTCGATTAATACCAGACTGATCTAACTTAGCAGAAATCCAATGATCAGAACCTTGCTTTGTTGCCCATCTAGTAGTCATATTTCCGTCAAACGCATATTCTGGGCCATACGGACCACTATAGTAATCACTTGCTTGTGACTCTGTCACAACACGAATATCTCCTGAAATTAATACCAGAGGCTCTGCATCTACACGTCTGCCTTCAACTTCTACGTAAGCTGATACGGTAATAGCGCCACCCTTATAGGCTCCATCTACTTTAAGTGTTGTTCCTGTAATGCTTCCTGCGGATTCCGGATCAACTGCAAATACAACCTGCTCAGGAGTAACTACTGTTTCACCAACCAAACCTTCAACTGTCAATTCTACACTCTTTCCAGCTTCAAATTTATTTGTTGGAGCACTGATTTTCAAATAGCTCTGATCTGGTTTTGTAACATGATATGCTTCAATTTCATAAATAATCGGGCTCTGGCATGCGCCAAGATTTACTTGAATATATCTTGCTGTTGTTTCATTAAAACGAACGGTTCCTTCAGACTGTATTGTCTTCTTTCCAACAGACTGATAATCCTGTCCATCTGTAGAAGTTAAAATTTCAACTTCACGTAATTCATTATATCCAATGTAATATTTTTCAAACAATGTAACTGCATTTACAGTTCTCTCACTTCCAAGATCAAATGTAAACATTGCTTGATTTCCACTAACTGCTACTGCTGCATCATCATTATCACGAACACCGTCTGTCAGATATGCCAGCTGTTCTTCTGTCAAATCTTTCAATGAGCATTCCGGAACAATTCCTTTCAGCATATTTGCGCCTTCATCTGAAGAAATAACATACAATTTTGAATATGTATTTCCAACTGCTTTTCCTTCATAGAAAGCGGCTGCCTTTACTTCAAATGCACCCTGTTTTGGTGCTGTAATTGCTTCACTATAAAGTGAAGATTCACTTGTAGGATCTGTACCATCTAATGTATAGCGGATTTCTATTTCTTTATTTTCTGCAGAAATTGTGATATCTGACTCAGCTTTAATATAAGAACTTTCCGGTGTAAAGTGAATAACTGTCATAGTTTTCAAACTATTTAATGTTTCACTGTCGGCTTTTAGTCTTCCTAAAGCTTCTGTCAATGCTGATTGATCCTGAGTTGCAGCTGCAATAAGACCTTTCGCATCTGCTACATTCTGCAAAATAGAATCTTTCATTGACTGAGACAATTCCCAACTATGTTCACCTACTACAGTATCATTTGCTGCACTTTCATTTGCTTCTGCTAATATAGCTACCTCATTTGCATTTTTTACTGTCTGAATTAAAGTAATTAATTCTTTATAAGGAGCTTTTCTGTCATCTCCCTGCGCATTCTTCAATGCATTCGCTTTTTCCTCGATTACAGCTTTATAAGGAGCTAACTGAGCAGAATATGTTCCGTCATCAATTTTTCCTATAACACCTTCTGCCTGCTGTAATAACTGTTCAATAGACTTATCAAAGTTTTCTTCTAATTTGATAATCGTATCCAATGTATCCATTGTTCTTCCATCTGCAAAGCTCATTCCTTCCGGAAGGGTAATACGATATCCATTGTCTGTCTTCTCAAAATCAAGAACTACATCTGGGTTATTAAACAATTCTGCTGATGAGTAAATTTTTCCATCTGGAGATTCTGCGATTTCTAATACATTTCCCTGTACCTGCTGTGAAATACGCATTGCTGGAGTTACATGCAAATATACAGTTCTTGTACCATCTTTGTTATCTCTGTATGTACTTCCGCCCCATGTAGGTTCTTCATACGGGCCACCACGAGTATTATAAATAGATTCTCCGTTTTTTTGTACCCATTCTCCAATTGTTTCAAACGCTTTCAAATGTTTATTGGAGAATTGTCCATTCGGCATCAACCCAATGTTCAAAAGAACATTACCATCATTACATGCATTATTAATGATATCTCCTGTGACTCTTACCGGAGATTTTGCACTTGTATCTCTGTTATAGGACCATGCATTACCGGAGTCAATTGTCAAGCAGCTTTCCCATGCATGCTTATTATCAAATTTTGCTGTTGTCTGTTCCGGAGTAATATAATCTCCCTGTATATCTTCTGGCAAACCACCTTCATCCCAAGGTTTCGGATCTTCCCAACGATATACATAACGGTCATTTGTAATAATACCAGGCTGAAGCTGTTTTACACGACGTAAGATTGTTCTAGGATCCCACGCACCCCATGCTTCTTTCCAGCCTTTTGGTGCTGTATTTCCATACATTGGAAGTGCAGAACCAATTGCATCACACCAGAAAACATCCATTTTTCCGTATTTTCCAAACAACTCTGTTAAATGTCCAAGATAAGTCTCCATCCAACGATAATGTTCTTCGCTCCAGCAATAATCGTTGTACCAATCCTGAGGAGAATAATACAAACCAAATTTCAGATCTTGTTCATGAGCTGCATCTGCAAACTGTTTGATAATATCATAATCTTCTCCTGCTGCAGACTGAGCATCTTTGTAAGGTGTTCCTGAAATAGAATGCTCTGGATAATAATTACTATCCCAACTTGTAAATCCACCATGATGTTTACTTGTAAAGATTAAATATTTACAACCCATCTCTTTTGCTTTTGCAACAATATCATGTGCATTAAATTCCTGTGGGTTAAAGTCTAAGTAACGAAGATCGTAATTAGGTTTTTTCTGTACATGACTTGGACCAGGTCCTCTTCCCCATCCAATTTCGCTTCCGCTCATTGTACCTGGATCCCAGTGAATGAACATTCCAAGTTTAGCATCATGGAACCACTGTAATTCTTCTTCTGATGCACGAAGATCATATACTCTATTTGACAATTCATTTAGAACATCTCTATCTGCTACTACATCAATCTTCAAATCTTCATCAGAAATAATTACAAGTCCTTCTGCCTGTGCAGTAGAACGATAGTTTCCATTTGCTCCATTCTTTAATTCTTCCGTTCCATAAAAAACATGTTTTCCCAAAGATTCTGCTACTACATTTAATTCAACTGTATCTTTTCCTGCAAAATCATAATCTGGAGCATCCAAAACATTTGTCACAAAATCTTTTGTCACCAGAACTTTTCCGCCCTTGACTTCCGGTGTCTCAGTTTTAAATACTGTTCTTGTTCCGTTTTTATAATAATATGGAGATGCAGTAATATTATATTCTGCTACATGATCTTCTCCGCCAAGAGTCTCAGCCACATTAAAATATACGGTTTTTCCAAAACGTGTCTGTACTTCATTTGTCAGATTATTTCTACTCTCCATATAAGTTTCATTCTTTTTAAGTCTTGGGGCAATTCGATTAAACTCTTCCTCTGACATAACCGGTCCTACCGGATCACTTTTTATTGTTTTCCCCACAACTCCATCAACAGACGGTGTCACTTCAAATCTAATATATTTATTCAAATCCTCTTGTGCCAACGTATACTCGGTTCCCGTCTGTCCTTCAATTTTTGTATACTCTCCATTTCTGCTATCTCCACGATACCACTGAAATGTGCTGGCATCCGTTCCATATGCATTCGAAAGATTATATTTTCCGCTCAATGTACTTCCGACTACATCATCCCCATTAATGTATGGGAATAAAACTGCACTTTTCATTGCTTCTACAAAGTTTGGATTAGGGATATCCTGTGGATTAATAGGGTCCCCACCGGCTGCTGCATAACTTATCACTGATGGAATTAATAATGAGCAGCTCAAAATTGATGATAATAACAGCCTCTTAATTTTTTTCCTTTCCATAAGCCATCTTTTCCTCCTTGATTTATCTGTTACAAAATGAATTACTACCCTCCTTTTCTATCTATTTTCATAATGTTAACCGAAATATATCACAATTTTCTTCATAATTCATCATTTTCGCTAATATCATTATATTTTCATGATTTTTCATAATTTAATCTTTGATTTTTGTTAATATTTGAACTTGATTTATTTTATTTTTTTTGATATAAGTTATATGTACATACGGTTTTTAACAGAATTTTTTTAATATTTTTCAGCTTTTAGATAAGAAAAAAAGGTATCGCCCCATCATCTTTTCAGATAATGTTGTGATACCTTTTTATTATTGTTATTTTTTCATCTTCTATTTTGTTGGACCATCATATTCTCGAATAATCTGTCTAACCGGATAAATAAATGTTGGTGAAACAGATAACTCGTCCACGCCCATTGCCATAAATCGCTCTGTTAATTCCATATCAGCACCAAGCTCTCCACAGATTCCTGCCCAGATTCCTGCTTTATGTGCATTATCTACAACCATTTCAATCATACGAAGTACTGCTTCATGATGTGGATTATAGAACTCATCCAATTTTGCATTCTGACGGTCGATTGCCAATGTATACTGTGTCAGATCGTTTGTTCCAATACTAAAGAAATCTACTTCCTGAGCCAACAAATCACTGATGATTACTGATGCTGGAGTCTCAATCATGATTCCCTGCTCAACCTGTCCGTACTGGATTCCTGCTTCTTCCAGCTCAGCCTTTACTTCTTCCATAATTGACTTAATCTTACGAACTTCTTCAACAGAAATAATCATCGGATACATCACTGCAATATTTCCATACGCACTTGCACGCAAAATCGCACGAAGTTGTGTTTTGAATATCTCAGGTCTTGTCAGACAAATACGGATTGCACGAAGTCCCATTGCCGGGTTCTCTTCTTTGTCCAGATTAAAATAATCTACCTGCTTGTCCGCTCCGATATCCAATGTACGGATAATGACTTTCTTACCCGCCATTGTTTCAGCTACCATCTTATATGCTTTGAACTGCTCGTCTTCAGTCGGATAATCACTGGATTCCAAATATAAGAACTCACTTCTGAAAAGTCCGATACCACCAGCATCATTACTCATTGCTGCCGGAAGGTCTGATACAGAACCGATATTGGCAAATAATTTGATTGCCTTACCACTCTTTGTTACAGTCGGCTTGCCTTTCTGCTCTGCAAGCAGTTTTCTATGTTCCTCCTGCTCAGCCTTCTTTGCTTTATATTTCTCAAGCACTTCCGGTTCCGGATCAATGTAGAACTCTCCTGTAAAGCCATCTATGATTCCCAGCTTTCCATTCCATTCTTCCTGGATATCAATCTGAATCAATGCCGGAATATTCATTGTTCTTGCAAGAATCGCTGTATGTGAATTAGAAGAACCAAGTCTTGTTACAAATCCCAATAACTTACTCTTATCAAATTGAACAGTCTCACTCGGAGCCAGATCTTCTGCCACAATAATAGATGGCTCATCCCAGCTCTTTGCTTCACCAACACCCATCAGAACATTAATCACACGCTCTGAAATATCCTTCATATCTACAGCTCTTGCCTGAAAATATTCATCATCCATAGATGCAAACATAGATGCGAAGTTATCACCTGTCGTAGCAACTGCATACTCTGCATTTACCATCTGTGTCTCGATAATACTCTTAACAGATTCATTATAATCATCATCTTCCAACATCATCTGATGTACTTCGAAAATCTGTGCACCAGATTCTCCTACTTCCTTGAGAGCTTTTTCATATAAGCCCCCCAACTGCTCCTGTGCAGAAACCACTGCTGCTTCATATCTTGCAACTTCCGCTGCTACATCTTCAACCTTTGTTCTCTTTACCTGATTCTGCTCTTTTGCAAAAAATGTAATCGGACCAATTGCGATTCCACCGAAAATAGATTTTCCCTGAATCACCTGCATAGCCAGCCTCCTATAAGTTCTCTTTGAAAAATGTTTCCAGATCAGCTGCTACCGCATCCGCATTGTCGCCTTCCACATCAACTTCTACTTCCATACCTTTTTTTACACCCATCCCCATAACAGCCATAAGTTTTGTTGCATCAGCACTTTTACCGTTACAGCTCAATGTAATTTTTGCCCCTGTTGCCTTTGCCTGCTTTACAAGTAATCCTGCCGGTCTTGCATGTAATCCTACTTCATCTGTAATCACATAATTAAACTTTGCCATTGTCTTATCCTCCTTAAACCTAAACATAAAAAATCCATACTAATAATTTAACACATATTTGTTAAAATATCTACTATAAATGGAACTCATTTCTTTTTCCGATACACTGCCCAATTCTGCTCTCCATCATCTTTTACCTTGATAGACTGAAAACTCTGTATATACTGTTTAAACTGAGAATATCCATAATCTCTAACCTTAAAATCTCCAAACTGCATCCTGATTCGATTTCCTAATGTTCCTAGTGAAATTCCTTGCCTTCCGGCATTTTGCACCTCACTTATAATAAACTCTTCCAGCATTTCTTTCTTGCTCTTATCTTCATATAATGTCACAGTAACTTGAGTTCCTGTCTGCTTCAACTTTAATTTTGGAAATGTCTCTAAAAACTTAGATAATAAACTATACCCATAACGTCTAACATCAAAATCCGGATATAACTTAACCAGTCTGCTGCCAACTTCTCCCAAACCTGTTTCTTTATCATTATTTTGATTCTCAGTAATAATTTTTACAACAGCTTCTTCTATCTGATTTTTAGATACTGCCTGGACACCATTTTTCTTATTACTTTTATTCTCTTTTTCAGCCCCATTTACCGAACCGCTAAACTCTTCCAACAAAAGCTCCAATTCAGTAAAAATATCACACGCCTTTCGAAACGGAACCGGAGTCTTACTTTCTCCCATTCCGATCACCATTCTCCCACTCTCTCTTAACCGACTTGCAAGCTTTGTAAAATCACTGTCACTGGATACCAAACAAAACCCTTCCAGTTCACTCGTATATAACATATCCATTGCATCAATGATCATTGCTGAATCTGTTGCATTTTTCCCTTGTGTATAACTAAATTGTTGAATTGGAGTAATACTGTTTTGTAATAACTCTTCTTTCCAGCTGGAGTTATGAGAACTTGTCCAATCTCCATAAATTCTCTTATATGTTACATTTCCATATTTAGATAACTCATCTAAAATCGGTTTAATATATTTTGCCGATACATTATCTGAATCAATTAACAATGCGAATCTGTCTTCCATCGCTTATATACCTCTCCATCCAAATTTTTCCATTCAAATTGAATTTCTGAATTTACTTCCTCCCCAGTCTTTTTTGCATTTCTGTTTTCAACAATCATATAACTATGTGCAGAATGTTCCTTCGGAATAGATACAGACCCCGGATTCAAATACATAAATGTTGTTCCATCTTCAAGCAGAACATCTTCACACGCCGGAATATGTGTGTGTCCGGTTAGTAAAATATCTCCCTTTTTCAACATTGGCGGATGCTGCATGTTGTGCTGATGTCCATGCATCACATAAATCAACTGTCCGTCTAACTCCAATAAACAATACTCTGCCATCATTGGAAATTCTAACACCATCTGATCCACCTCTGTATCGCAATTCCCACGTACACAAAAGATATCCTTCTTCCTCGCATTTAACATTGCAAGGACTTCCTTTGGCGCATAATCCTTTGGCAGATCATTTCTTGGTCCATGATATAAAAGATCTCCTAATAACACTAATCTGTCTGCACCCTCCCGCTCATAAGCATCCAACATCTTCCTGCAATAAAAAGCTGAGCCATGAATATCCGATGCAATCATATATCTCATATACTTTCGTCCTCCTACTCTAAAACTATTTATTATATTACGTTTTTTTTCACCTAATGTAAACGGTCTTTTCTCTTTCCTTTCCACATACAATATAACATCTGTTCTATAGGAGGTGACTACTTTTGAACTATTTATGGGCAGGTATGATATTTATCGGAATCCTCTTCGGTGCATTTAATGGCAAAATGCCGGAGCTCACAAATGCGGCGCTGGATTCCGCCAAAGAAGCGGTAACCCTTTGCATTACTATGATGGGAGTCATGTCCTTCTGGGTTGGAATGATGGAAATAGCCTCCAACACTGGAATTATCAAAATCGCTTCCGAAAAAATGCAACCGCTCATCCGCTTCTTGTTCCCGGAAATCCCGCCCGAACACAAAGCAAATGAACATATCACAACAAACTTTATTGCCAATTTTTTAGGGCTGGGATGGGCCGCCACACCAGCCGGATTGCAGGCCATGTCTGCATTAAAACAATTAGAAGAAGAACGCGGACGTCCGAAAGGAATTGCAAGCAACGAAATGTGTACTTTCTTGATTTTAAATATTTCTTCTCTTCAACTTATTCCGGTAAATATAATCGCCTATCGAAGTCAGTATGGAAGTGTCAATCCTGCTGCCATCATTGGCGCCGGAATCATTTCCACAACATTCAGCACCTTAACAGCTATTATTTTTTGTAAATTTGCCGGAGCAAAAAGAAAGCGGAGAACATAACATCCTCCGCTTTTCTTTTGTTCCACTTTCTTAATCTTTCATTTTCCCAGCCATCATATAAAAAATTGAAGTATACGGAACCGAAGCGGAATAAGATTGACTATCTGATTTTCCACATATATTCTTCCACAAGTTCAAATGGTGCCGGTCCAACGGCCAGCACCGCCTCGTGGAACTCTTTTTGAGAGAACGCTCCTGCTTTCTCCTGCTGCCATTCTTTTTTCAACTCCAAAAACTCCAAATATCCAATATAATATTTTAAATAATTTCCAGGTGATCCAAGAATCAAATCATAGATGCGATTCGCTGTCCCCCTGTCTTTTAATCCGTAACCGGTTAAAAATTTCCCCAGTTCTTCTCTGCTCCATCCATCATAATGAATACCAATATCTGCAAGTGTATACATTCCTAGTATCATAGAACTGTTACGCTGCAAGATTACCGCCTGCTCTTTTTTCAACGGTGCTAACGAATAACTTGCCATTTCCGCATACGTTGCCCATCCCTCCACATATCCTCCAAACTGAAATATATTTCGAATTGGATCCGGATTGGTGCCTGCATAATATGTTGTTTGATACAAATGCCCCGGATAGCCTTCATGGGCCAGCGTGGTAAATAATGTTAAATGGTTCCCCATATGTGCCTCATTTACATAGATTACATTGTTCTTATAATCATCAATTGCTGGAATCATATAAAATGCCGGACTTAGGTGATCCTGCATTGCTTTCGGCACATATTTTACCTGTACATTCGTTTTCGGCGGACTCGGAAAATTTTTCTCAATTCCTTTTTCCAAAGTTTTTAGTATAGAAACTGGATTCGGAGCCACTTCTGCTGTCACCTGCAGAGATGCAGTCTCACGAACTTCTTCAACCTTAGTTTCTGCGGTTCCGGCATGCTGTTTTAACTCCGCAAAAGCCTGCTCCATTCTCTGCATATCTTCCACCATCTGCTTCTTTGTCAGCTCCTGCATCTCACGCACCGTCCGTCTGGAACCAACCGCATTCTGTACCACATATTCATAGTATTCTTTACCTTCCGGATAATAACAAAGTCCTGCTTCATTTGAACCTGTACCTTTTAGCTGTTCAATTGCTGCCAGAAGTTTATGATACGATGGAAGTACATAGCTGTTAAGCATCAAAGCATTTTTCTTAATATAGTCACTTTTTTCTTTCTGCGACAACTCTTTTATCTTTTCAACTCTTTCCACGAAGGTGGAAATCAAATAATTCTGATCTCCCATATCCATGAATGCCTGACATTGTGCCATTACCTGATCTGCCGCATCATCAGACATAAACAATCCCATTTCTGCCTTTCTTTTTTCAAATCCAATCACCGACGCAAAATATTCTGGCGTTGTTTTTAACAATTTCAGATATGTTTCAATCTCCTCTCTACATCCCAATGGATATTCCGAAAGCACAACCGGAAGCTGCGTCTGCACTCCACTGATCAACCCAAGAGGTTCTGCATACATGATAAACTCTGCATCCTCCTTCACCCCTTCTAAATAAGATTTCAACACATCATAAGTCAACTGATTCTCCACATTCAGTTTCGCATAAGAGAACCTCTCCATTGCCTGTTCCAGATTTTCTACAGCTGCCAACCGCTGTTCGGCATTCAACGCCAATGTTCCAAATGTTGGATCCGCCTCCTCTATCCCATAGTCTTCCGGATTTTTCAAAGTATAATGGATACTGATTGTATTCGAAGAAACTTCCTGGCAAAAGATCTCTTTTGTGAACTTCCGAAAGGATCTATTTTCTCCTTCCGCATCCTTTCCCCGACATGCGGTCAAACTAAAACTTACCATAAAAAGACAGATTACAAGAACGATCCGCAGTAATTGACATATCTTCCTGCGATTTTTGTATTTACTCCTATAAAAAGACATAGAAACGCCCCTCATAAACTTTGTTTCTATCTTATGATTCATTTAGAAATGTTATTCAACGCAAAGCAATGATATTTTTCATCTTCCTCCGTTCTATCTACGACTACCCTGCATATATATAAATTATACTTCTGTTTGGGAGTGCATTATGAACCTTCTCTTATATATTTCTAACTTTATTGTTCCCTTTATCATCCTTTCAATTATTACCTATGGGGTTCTAATTGGTACCAATGTATATCAACATTTTGTACGCGGTGCCCGAAAAGGATTTTTTACAGTAATCAAGATTATGCCAACTATGATTGGTCTGATGGTCGCCGTAGGCATCCTGCGCGCCTCCGGTTTTCTGGACTTTATTTCCCGCATCATCGGACACTTTACAGATGCCATCGGATTTCCGGGCGCTCTTGTGCCTCTTACAATTGTAAAAATGTTTTCCTCCTCAGCCGCTTCCGGACTACTTCTGGATCTCTTTAAAGAATACGGAACCGATTCCCGGATTGGATTAATCGCCTCCATCTCTATGTCCTGCACAGAGACAATCTTCTATACAATGAGCGTCTATTTTATGACTGCAAAAGTCACAAAAACCCGCTACACATTGCCGGGAGCACTTCTGGCAACATGTGCGGGTCTTGCAGCAAGCGTCATACTTGCCGGAATGATGTAAAAAATCTTGTTTATAAGACACTTACTTCATTACTATCTCACTTCTGTAATCTGTCCATCTTTCATAAATACAACTTTTGTAGCCAATGTAATCGCTTCATCATAATCATTCGTAACATAAAGAACGGTAAGCCCCATCTTACGATTGATCTTCTTCACATCCCTGAGCATCTCTGCCCGTAATTTCTCATCACCATGTGCAAAATCTTCATCCAAGAGCAATACCTTCGGACGAAATACGATTGCTCTTCCCAACGCAACTTTTTGTCTCTGAGAATCCGTAATCGACTTAATCTTCTTATCCAGAATATTTCCGATTCCTAAAAATTCTGCTGCCATCTTCACCCGCGTATCAATCACATTCCTCGGTAAATTTCGCAATTTTAAGCCAATCGCCATATTATCATATACGTTAAAATGCTTATACAACGCATAATTTTGGAAAGCCATTGCCAAATGCCTGTCCCGAGGTAAAATATCATTGAGCAGTTCCTCTCCCAGATACATCTCTCCGGAAGTAATATCTTCCAAACCACCAATCATACGAAGAATCGTAGATTTTCCACATCCACTCGGACCATGAAAAGTTACAAACTCACCGTCTTCGATATAAAGCGATACATCCTTGACCGATACAAAACCATTTGGATAGATTTTATTGATATTTTTTAATGTCAGACTTGCCATAACCAGACACCTCACATTCTTTTTACTGTCTCTATTCTATCATATCCAATACTGTAAAACAATTCTCATTTAACAAATGCTTTTGTATAGGGCTCTTCTGGATTCTGATTCTTCTTTTCCTTTGTTATATCCAGTATAGCAGAGAAGCCTTAAACTACAATGGGCAGAACCTTAACAAAACCTTAAAGAAAAAAACAGCCATATTATGACTGTTTTTCATCCCGCTCCAATTGATTATAAATCTCTCTTTTCGGCACTCCCCGGTCTTTCGCAACCATCTTCATCGCATCTTTCTTCCCGATTCCCTGGGACAGATAATGCTCCATATGTTCTTCCACACTCATCTCTTCCCATCGCGCCTGTGCTTCCATCCGCATTTCTTCCCGACTGCGTCCCTCAATAACAAGCACACACTCTCCCTTCGGGTCATTTGCTTCATAATAAGCCATTGCCTCTGCAATCGTAGAACGAAATGCCGTCTCATGTCTTTTTGTCAGTTCTCGACATACCGTAATCTTTCGCTCACTTCCCAGACGTTCTGCTAACAATTTTAATGTCTTTACCAAACGGTGTGGAGCTTCATACATTACAATCGTACGAGTCTCACTTTCCATTTCCTGAAGCACCGCTTCTCGTTCCTTTTTATCTGTCGGCAAAAATGCCTCAAAGGCAAATCTTCTCGTAGACATCCCTGATAACGTCAGCGCTGTTACACAAGCTACTGCTCCCGGCAGAGATGTCACTGGCACACCTGCCTCATAGCACATCTGCACCAGTTCTTCCCCCGGATCCGAAATTCCTGGTGTCCCAGCATCCGTAATCAGTGCGATATTCTGTCCTTCCAAAAGCTTCTCTACCAGCTTTCTTCCCTTTTCATACTTATTAAACTCATGATAACTGGTCATCGGCGTCTGAATTTCAAAATGATTCAACAGTTTGATACTATTTCTCGTATCCTCCGCTGCGATCAAATCAACCTCTTTCAGCGTCCGGATTACACGAAATGTCATATCTTCCAGATTTCCAATTGGTGTGGCACACAAATATAATGTTCCCGGCATTTTTATTTCTCCTTTTATCTTCCCGGTCTCTTCCTTCCGCTTTATTCATACATAACGATTGGCGGTTCTACCGTCACCCGCGACTTCCCACCTTTTAGTCCTTCAATAAGGACCATTGTCGGCTCTTTATGGATATACGGATGCACAAACTGAATCCGCTTCGGCTCAATCTTATATTGACACATTTTCGTCATAATCTCTGCCAGACGAAATGGCTTGTGAATCATATAAAATCGACCCTTACTGTCCTTCAAAAGCCGTGAACTCTCCCTGAGGATGTCATCCAACGTACACAAAATCTCATGGCGTGCAATTGTCTTGGCATCCGCCTCATTTTTCAAGCCATGCGCATTTAACATATACGGAGGATTCGTCGTAATCACGTCAAAAGAGGCAGTTCCAAACAACGTTGCCGCCTCTTTGATATCACCTGTTATAATATCTACTTTCTCTTCCAGCCGATTATATGCCACGCTGCGCCGTGCCATATCTGCACTCTCCAGCTGTATCTCCAGCCCTGTAAAATGTTCCCCCTTCGTCTTCGCTGACAGCAAAATGGGAATCACACCCGTTCCGGTTCCCAAATCCAGTACCTTTTCCCCCTGCTTTACTTTTGCAAAATCTGTCAGCATCACCGCATCAATTCCAAAACAGAACCGCTTCGGATCCTGAATAATATAATACCCGCTCAACTGCAGATCATCCAGTCGTTCCCCCGGAAGCAGAGCTGCTTTTTGTATCTTTTCCGTTTCTTTCATAACTTCTGTCTTTCCTTGCATTTCTCGTTTGAAAGAATCACTCTTTCTCCAAAGCCGCCAGTTTCTTCATCTCTTCCTTGGACACTTTCGCTTTCTTACGTCTCGGCTTAAATTTTAATTCGTCTGCCTTATATTCCCGAATCTCTTTCTCATCATTTTCCAAATTGACAATAACCTTCACCAACTTCCGAAGTACACTTAGGGAATGTACATTTCCGGTCAATCCCTCCGGTGTCGTAACCATATCCCCAACCGACGGCAGCTGACTGTTCAGTTCTTCGTAAGTCTCTTCCTCATTCGTCAGACAGCACATCAATCTTCCACATACCCCGGAAATCTTGCTCGGATTTAGAGAAAGATTCTGTTCCTTTGCCATCTTAATCGACACTGCTGCAAATTCAGACAAATACGTGCTACAGCAAAGCGGCCGTCCACAAATTCCGATACCTCCTCGAATCTTCGTCTCATCTCTGACACCAATCTGACGAAGCTCAATCCTGGTACGAAATACTGCTGCCAGATCCTTGACAAGTTCACGAAAATCAATTCTTCCATCTGCAGTAAAGTAAAACAACACCTTATTATTATCAAACGTATACTCTGCATCGATCAGCTTCATATCCAAATTGTGCTTACGAATCTTTTCCTGACAAATCCGAAATGCCTCTTTTTCTTTTTCCCGGTTCTTTATCTCTGTCTTCTCATCCTGCTCAGTCGCCAGTCGGATAACAGACTTCAACGGCTGCACAACCGCCTCTTCCTCCACTTCTTTCGGTCCGCTTACCACACGTCCGTATTCAACTCCACGGGCAGTCTCTACGATTACATAATCTCCCTGCTGTATCTCCAGATTCCCCGGTGAGAAAAAATAAATCTTTCCCGCTACGCGAAATCTCACACCTATTACTTTCACCATTCTTCTAGTTCTCCTTTATTGTCAATAAAAGCAATTCCATCGTCAACTCAAAATTGACATTTGCCTTTAATCTTGCCTTTGCTTTCTCAAGCCCTTCTAAAATATTCTCAATGCCCTCATAAGAACTCTTTTTAGCACGATCCTTAATATAACGCATCTGATCTGAAAAAACCACTCTATCTACATTTTTTGTAGCTTTATAAATAAGTACATCACGATACCAGATTGCGATTACGTCCATATAATCGCTGATATTCATCTTATATGCACTACATTTCTTCACCGCACCCATCAATTCTTCTACTTGCATATCATCAATATTCCGCAATAAATGTACTGCTTCTTCTTTGATCTCATTGAAATATTCCGAGGTTGCAAGTGCGATTGCCTTGCCCATATTTCCCTGTGCAAATGCAACACAGACATCTGCTTTGTAATCAGGGATCTCCATCTGTTCCATCAAATATTTTTTCACAAGCTGGTCCTTGATATTACGCAGCTTTAACATCACACAACGGGAACGGATCGTCGGAAGAAGCGTCTCTGCATTCTCCGTTAAAAGAATAATGACTGCATATTCCGGCGGCTCTTCAATGGTTTTTAAAAGAGCATTTTGTGCCTGTACACTCATCATATCCGCCTCTGCTATAATATAGATCTTGTACGGACTGCTATACGGCTTGATCTGAATATCATTATTCACCTGCTCTCGAATATCATCTACACTGATCGTCGTAGGTTTCTCATGTGTTACACGAATAATATCCGGCTGATTGCCGCTGACAGCCTGTTTACATGACTGACACTTTCCACACGCATCCCCATCTTCATCTCGGTTCTGGCACTGCAGGCTCATTGCAAACAAATTGGCTAACAATTTTTTCCCGGAACCTCTTTCTCCATTTAAAATATAGGCATGAGAAATGGCACCTGAAGTCACTGCATTCCCAATATACTGTATAATATTTTTATGTCCTACTACATCCTTAAATCCACCCATACAATCACCTGCTATCTGCTTTCATAAAAATAGATAAAGTTTCTATATGTCTCAGTATATCATAATTTTACTGTAAGAGATACCCCGTAAATCCATCCGAAATTCTTGTTTTTTTATAAACTTTCTTTAATAAAATGAATCATTTCGATCACACAGCTTTCAAAATCTATATTGGCAAATCGTTTTTTAATTCCTGCCCGTTTCAAATTTTCCTCCGAAAAATCTTCTGAATCTGCCAGAAATCTCCTGCACATTTCCGCATACTTCGGCTCTGCCTGTTTCTGCTCCCGCTCCAGTGCCCGGCCCAAGCGCATTCCATCTTCGACTTCCACATACAATGATACCACTTTCATTTCGCCATAATAGTCCTTCATAGCCTTATAAGATTCCAAAGTACCGATGACAAGATAGTTGTCTCTCTCCAGATCTACCTGCCCGTCATCCGCAGTAAAATATTTCCAAACTCCACATTTTGTGTGGTACGCTCTCTGCTCGATCACACATCCCTTCTCTTCCATCGTATGCAATACCATTTCATCTACAAAATGATATTCAACGCCCTCCTGTTCTCCTTCCCGAATCGGACGCGTTGTATACAAAACAATATCTTTCAGCTCCGGCATTCTCTTTTTTATTTCTTTAAATGTAGAATCCTTCCCCGAAGAACTCTTTCCCATGATATAAAAAATCTTTCCCATCTTCTTATCCTCTTGATATTTCTTTTAAAATCCGTATCCGACCAGACTGCTTGAGCCCTTCAATATCAAATCCGCTTTTTTCATATAACTGCAATAGCTCAACTGCTTTTTTTGAAATTCGCTCTCCCGGAACAATTAATGGAATCCCCGGCGGATACACATACGCATATTCCAGTGAAATTCTTTCCTGACATTCTTTCGGTAAAAGTGTCTCTACATTCGACTTTTCCTCAGATAAATTCTCTGCCTCGGCACTGGTATAAACCCTTTGCAAGCGTGGCAGTTCCATACTCGTATTATCGATTTCCTTCCGCTCCAAGCTCTCATCTATCTGAAACAACGCCTCTTTCAATCTCCGGAATCCTTCTTCCGTATCGCAGACAGAAGTCATCGCCAGCACATATTCTCTGGACGCCATCTCCATCTGCAAATGATAAGATGTAAGCAATTCTTCATACAATATTTTTCCCGTATATACTTCTTGACCTTTCACTGTGTTTTTGGTAGAAATCACAATTTTCGAACAATCATAGGCGTTTGTCTCAACCAGCTGCAGTTTCTTCAATTTCTTTAACTCTCTTCTTAATTTTTTCAATCTTTCCTGATATAAAACAAACGCATCCTGCTCTCTTTCCAAAAAACGAATACATTCATCCATGCTCGCCATAAGAACATACGAAGGACTGCTTGTCTGAAGCATATGCACATACTTCCGAACTCGTTCACGATTTATCAGATTCCCATTCAAATGAATCAATGCAGTCTGTGTCAAAGATGGTAGCGTCTTATGCAGACTATGAATCACCACATCAGCCCCCTGCTGATTTGCATTTTCCGGAAAATACGGATGAAATCCAAAATGCGCTCCATGTGCCTCATCTACAATCAAAGGAATGCCAAATTCATGGACCGTATCCGCAATTCTCCGGATATCCGAAACCACGCCATCATAAGTCGGAGAAGTAATAACTATTGCACTGATCGTCGTCTTTCCACAATGTTCAGTTCGATCTTCCAAAAGAATCCTTCGAACCGCATCCGCGTCAATCGCTCCATTCAGCCCAGTTTTTTCATCATATTCCGGATAAATATACTCCACATCCAATTCATGCATATAAATCGCAGCATAAACTGACTTATGACAATTTCTCGCTGCCAAAATACGTCCACCCTTATGCGTACATCCTAGTAGGCCACTTAAAATTCCAGACGTACTTCCATTAATCAGATAACAGGTTTCCTCCGCATGATAAACTCTTGCAGCCCGTTCCTGTGCTTCCTTCAATAACTCTCTAGCATGGTGTAAGTCATCAAATCCTTCAATTTCTGTAATATCTATCTGATACGGCAGCCCATTCTCCATTATTTCACCGTTGCGCTTGTGTCCAGGCATATGAAATCCATAGAAATCAGACTTTCCGTAATTTATCAACTTTTCATATAGTGATTTCACTTATCGTTTCACTCCCTAATTTGTAAAAATGCATATTAATGTTTAGATTATACCACAAACATAAACAAAAAAAAGCGTAGCAGGATTAAAAAATAATCAACTGCTACACTTCTCTGTTTTACATATATGATACTATTTTACTCTAACGCTGTTTTCTTTACCTGTTTCAATCCTTTTGTTACAGCAGGAATAGAAATTACAACAATCGTAATAATTGCTTCTACTAACAAAAAGCTATAGTTATATGCAATTGGATAAATTGCACTTAAAGATTTTGGAAAATTATCCGGCATATAATCCATCCAGTACAAATAGCCACCCAAAGCATGAAATGCTCCACGAGCAATTACAGCTGCGATATATCCCTTTAATAATCCATGATCCTTCTTAGCAAAAAATCCTGCTACTCCCAACGCTGCAAATGCAAATACATAATCACAGCATACCTGGAAAAATGATAACACATAAGGCTCCTGTAAAAACTGGAGTATTCCATATGCCAGACCACATAAAACTCCTGTCTGCACACCATACCAGTTTGCAATCAGTACTACAAACAACATACTACACAACGTAACACTTCCACCCCAAGGCATTTCAAACAACTTAATATAAGATGTTACAAATGCAAGAGCCAGTGCTGCAGCACAAAATACCATCTGTCTTGTTGTCATTTTTTTGTGTTCACTTTTCTTTCCTGCAAAAATTGCTGCAGCCACAAACAATACAACACCTACCACGATGCAGATAGCATATCCTGCTGTAGTCAAACCACCTTCTGCATTTACCATAAAACTAAACATACCTATCTCCTCCTTTAGTACAGATAATCGCCGGTATCATACAACTATCCGATCACATTTAATCTTGATTTGAAAATCCACATATCTCAAGTAAATACTTTCTAAAAATTTATCTAGAAAGAAAGTCCTCTATGTAATAAAAAAGCTGTGACAACACCCTTAGGTATTATCACAGCAAAGCATATCTAAATAGCATACATATAACATCTACTGAGCTTATTTTCCTACGTTGGCATTATCCAAATCAGGTTGTGGGTCTAAGCGATACAGCTTACTCTCAGCCTGCTCATGCAAGCTCCCCTTTTTCAATTACATGTATTATTTTAGCACATCTTTTACACAATGCAAGCATATTTTTATTCATACTTTAAAATTTACATAAAAATAGCGGAAACCCTTGTAATTACTGAGTTTCCGCTATCTCTTCATCATGAGCGTGCGGGGATTCGAACCCCGGACAACTTGATTAAAAGTCAAGTGC
>Scrappy_p2__coassemble_507_pt1 | contig 84785 bp, 84 predicted proteins | sample Scrappy_p2__metabat2_low_PE_009 | metagenome-assembled genome bin Scrappy_p2
GTACTTTAATACAGCTCTAAAACAGATTTATAGAAATTTTTAGAGTTTCAAAATTTATGTGCTCTTCAAAGACAATAAATGTCTTCCTGTTTTTCCTTTTTGGATTTTGTTATGAAGTTTGTTTATATTTTTTGCCATTGCAGCAAAATACTTTCCGCAAGAACATTTTATCCATTATCATTAACACCGTGAACCCTTGTGCAATATTATGAAACTTTTACAGTGAAGTGCTTGTATATATTAGTAAGAAATATACCAAGAGTAGTGAAAGAATTTTATGAACTAAAAGCATCAAAATCTGGGGAAGATTATATTTGTTTGGTTGGTGCAAGTTCTGACTCTATTACAATCAAAAAAGGGGAAATTTATTAGCTTGATATAATAATCAATTCCAGTTTTTATGTTTATCATAAGATTGCGAAAAATAGATGAATGTGTATGTTAAGGATGCTATAATAGAACAGAATAAAAGTGAGTCTGAATTGGAGGGATAGTGATGAAATTAAAGAATATTTTGATTGTTGTTAAAGATATTGAAAAATCGAGACAATTTTATCATGATTTATTTGGTCTTGACCGGATACTTGATAATGAGGGAAATATGATTTTAACAGAAGGTCTTGTACTGCAGGATGAAAAAATCTGGAGACAATTCCTGGGAGAGGACATTATTCCGAAAAACAATTCTTGTGAACTTTATTTTGAAGAAAAAAATATTGAAGCATTTGTTGAAAAATTAGAAGAGAAATATCCATCAATTCAATATGTTAATCGACTTATGACACATAGTTGGGGACAAAAGGTAGTTCGTTTTTATGATTTGGACGGTAATTTGATTGAAGTAGGGACACCTATGTAATATGAAAGGAGAAGTGTGGAGATGAAAAGGGAAGATATCCGTTATCAATCTTATGTACAGATTTTAAAAGAAGAGTTGGTTCCGGCCATGGGATGTACGGAGCCGATTGCTATAGCATATGCAGCGGCAAAAGCAAGAGAGGTGCTTGGTGTATTACCGGATAAAGTGCATATTGGTGTTAGCGATAATATTATTAAAAATGTAAAGAGTGTGGTTGTGCCGAATACGAATGGTATGCGGGGAATTGAAGCGGCTGCGGCAGCGGGAATTGTAGGCGGGGATGCGAGCAAGCAACTGGAAGTTATTGCAGCGGTTACAGAGGAAGAAAAAGAGGAAATGAAAGCATTTCTTTCCAAAACTCCTGTAAAAATAGAAGCTATAGATAATGGTATTATTTTCGATATTATCATTACGTTGTTTAAAGGGGCAGATTCTTCTGTTGTGCGGATCAGTCAGTATCACACAAATATCGTTTATGTGAAAAAGAATGAGTGTGTACTTTTAGACAGCAGAAATGAAGAGAACAAAAATACCTGTGAGGATTTGACTGCATCAGAAGCAGGTCTGACAGATAAATCTCTTCTGAATATCAAAGACATTTTGGATTTTGCCGACACGTGTAATATAGCAGATGTGAAAGCGATATTGGATCGCCAGATTCAGTATAATACATTGATCGCGGAAGAAGGGCTGTTAGGAGATTATGGAGCCAATATTGGTTCTACATATTTGAAATTTTATGGATATGAAGTCAGAAATCGTGCCATTGCGAAGGCTGCGGCAGGTTCAGATGCCAGAATGAGTGGTTGCGAATTGCCGGTTATTATCAACTCCGGGAGTGGAAATCAAGGAATTACGGTGTCTGTACCGGTGATTGAATACGCAAAAGATTTGGCAGTTCCAAAGGAAAAATTATATCGAGCCCTTGTTGTGTCCAATTTGATTGCAGTTCATGAAAAAACAGGAATCGGAAGACTTTCGGCATATTGCGGAGCAGTCAGCGCCGGATGCGCGGCAGGATGCGGGATTGCTTATCTGCAGGGTGGAGACTACCGGGCTATTGCCCATACGTTGGTGAATTCATTGGCAATTGTATCGGGAATTATATGTGACGGAGCCAAGTCTTCCTGCGCTGCAAAGATTGCGTCCAGTGTAGAAGCCGGAATCTTAGGATTTCATATGTACCAAAACGGACAGCAGTTTCGTGGAGGAGAAGGGATTGTGACAACAGGTGTAGAGGCAACGATTCGAAATGTAGGACAGTTGGGACGGGAAGGAATGCGCCAGACCGATAAAGAAATTGTGAAAATTATGTTGAATGAAGAAAAGGAATAACATTATGCGAGAAATGGATTTTACTATAGAAGACGTGAATGCGTTGAAAATTGGTCAGGAGATCGAGGTCATTGAAAGTCAATTACCTTCTTCCTATTATTATACTATGGAACATGCTTTGGGAATGAGCGGAAATTTTAAGAGTACAGAGCGATTGAAGACAAGGCGGGGAATTGTAAAAGAAATCAAAGAAACTCCGCGATTTCATGTGGCAGTGCTGGAGTTTGATGAGGAACCATAAATAAAAGCTCTATATGTCGGCTCTCTGTTGTCATGTATGCAGTAAAAATGTTCGCTGTACGGTTTTAAGTGCTATAGATAAATAATATTTCAATATAGAGAAATACTAATGATCTAAGAATCGTAATTTGTATGCATGGCAAGATGAAAGGAGAGCAAACAAATGTTTAAAATTTTATTTTATGATACGAAGAGTTATGATAAGGAATTTTTCGAAAAGAAACGAAAGGATTTTCCGGAAATCCAAATTGATTATTTGTCTTCTGAGTTAAATCCCAATACAGCAGGTCTGGCAAGGGATTATTCGGCAGTATGTGCCTTTGTGAATTGTGATTTGGGCAGCCGTACAGTTGAAATTCTGCACAAACAAGGTGTGAAATTGATTTTGATGAGGTGCGCCGGATTTAATAATGTGGATGTAGAAAAGGCAAAGGCATATGGAATTAAGATTATGAGGGTTCCGGGATATTCTCCGGAAGCAGTCGCAGAGCATGCGATAGCTCTGGCATTGGCAGCAAGCCGTAAGATTCATAAGGCATATATCCGGGTACGTGAGAATGATTTTAGTCTGGGGGGGATGCTGGGGGTAAACTTTTATCATAAAACAGCAGGAATTGTAGGTACGGGAAGAATCGGAGAATCTATGGCGAAGATTTGCTATGGATTTGGTATGAATGTGATTGCGTATGATAAATATGAGAATCCGGCTTTGAATTTTGTGGAATATGTAACAATGGACGAATTATTGAAAAGAAGTGACTTGATTTCTTTGCATTGTCCGTTGACAGAAGATACCTATCACATGATTAATAAGGATACCATTCAGCAGATGAAGGACAATGTGATTTTAGTAAATACCTCCCGGGGAGGTCTGGTGGATACAAAGGATTTGATTGAAGGAATCCGTGCGCATAAGTTTTTTGCAGTGGGGCTGGATGTATATGAAGAGGAGAAACAGAACGTGTATGAAGATCGTTCCGATGAGATTTTGGAATCCTCGATTACTGCAAGATTATTATCTTTTCCAAATGTTATTATTACTTCGCATCAAGGATTTTTTACAGAAGAAGCGTTAGGTTCTATAAGTTCTACCACATTGGAAAATGCAGCTGCATTTATGAAAGGAAAAGAAAGCGGAAACGAAATATAAGTTGCTAATTGTTATAGTATGAAGTATACTTATAACATAAAGATGAAGTTTCGCTTTGCGAATCAAACAAACAGGAGAGGGGTATTTATGAATAGCCTTTATGCATCGAATCTGATCCGCCATGAAATCTGGCAGGATTTTACAGCACATTTTAAAAGTGATACGACAATCCCGTCGTATTTGGCGGATATCGATGAGATTATGAATTATTTTCAAAAGGATTTTCTGAAAATTAAGAAAAATGATATAGAAAAATATTTTCAAAAGCTGCAGGCACAGGTTGAACAGGGTGTTTTAAAGCCCTCCACAGTTGCTAAGAAATTTCGAGAACTGCATTCTTTTGCGGAATTTATCTGTGAGAATCGTGAAAAATATATGGTAGATACAAGTTTTCAAGACGAGTTTTTACCGTATTTAAAATATGTGGCAAAGCAGGAGAAGTATACAAAGTCGATTCCGGTGGAGCATATAGACCAGTTATTTGACGCTGCAAAAGAGGATAAAATGGCATATACTATTTTGATTCTTTTGTATCGTGTAGGCTTGTCTTCTCGTGAGATTGTAACCCTGAAGTGTGATGATTTTGCAGCCTATGACAACGGCGCATATGTGAGAGTTTCAGGACGAAAAGAGCTTTGTTATCTTCCGGAAGATGTATTTGTTGTATTGGAACAGTACATGAAACAGAAACCAGAATCGGAGCATTTGTTTATAAATAGCAGAGGGAATCCGCTGAATCTTATGTATATCAGCCGTATGATGAAAAAATATACGGAAAGGGCAGGGATTCCTTCTTACAGTGCGGAAAGTGTACGGAATACATGTGGAGTCAATTTATTTGCATATGGAGCAAAGCCGGAACAGGTTGCGGCGCAAATGGGTGTGACTGAGATGCAGATTCATCGATATCAGAATCTTTCTTATAAAGAAAATTTACTGAAGGCAGCCAATCGTCTTGTGAAAATCAATGTGCAGCCGCCTGAGAAATGAAAAAAAACTTGCACTTTAACGTGGAAAAGTCTATAATGAAAAATGATTTTTAAAAATCATATGAAAAGAGGGATATGATTATGAGTATTAGAATTGGAATTTTAGGTTATGGAAATTTGGGACGCGGAGTAGAGTGTGCGGTAAAACAGAATCCGGATATGGAACTTGTTGCAGTATTTACACGCAGAAACCCGGAAGATGTAACTATTTTAACAGAAAGTGCAGCCGTATGCAGTGTGGAAGAAGCTGCAGCTTGGAAGGATAAAATTGATGTCTTGATTCTTTGCGGAGGCAGCGCTACGGATTTGCCGGAGCAGACACCAAAGTTTGCAGAACTGTTCAATGTTGTGGATAGTTTTGATACACATGCCAGAATCCCGGAGCATTTTGCAAATGTGGATGTTGCAGCGAAGAAGAGCGGTAAGGTTGGAATTATTTCTGTAGGCTGGGATCCGGGAATGTTTTCTCTGAACCGGATGTATGCCAGTGCAGTATTGCCGGAAGGAAAAGATTATACATTCTGGGGCAAAGGCGTTAGCCAAGGACATTCAGATGCGATTCGAAGAATTGCAGGTGTTCAGGATGCAAAACAGTATACAATTCCGGTAGAAGAGGCGCTTGAGGCGGTTCGAAGTGGGGAAAATCCGGAACTTACAACCCGTCAGAAACATACAAGAGAGTGTTTTGTTGTATTGGAAGATGGAGCAGATGCTGCAAAGGTTGAAGAGGAAATCAAGACGATGCCGAACTATTTTGCAGATTATGACACAACAGTACATTTTATCAGCGAGGAAGAGTTAAAGCGTGACCACAGCGGGATTCCACATGGTGGATTTGTATTAAGAAGTGGAAAAACCGGATGGAATGGAGAAAACAGACATTTAATTGAATACAGTTTAAAACTGGATTCCAATCCGGAGTTTACATCAAGTGTGATTATTGCCTATGCGAGAGCGGCATACAAACTGGCATCAGAGGGACAGAGCGGATGCAAGACTGTCTTTGATATTGCACCTGCATATTTGAGTGCAAAAGATGGAGCAGAACTGCGTGCAACAATGTTATAATAGAAATGCATGGAGGTGAAATGCAATGACAACAGAGCGTGTGGAAAATATGTGCGGTGGGGATGGACATGTAATCATCAAACGTCTGCTGGGAGAAAAAGAGTTAAACGGAAAGTGTAGAATGTATGCACAGGTAACGCTAGAACCAGGATGTTCCTTGGGATATCACGAACATCATAAGGAAAGTGAAACATATTATATTCTGTCTGGTGAAGGAGAGTATGATGATAACGGAAATCTTCGACCGGTGAAAGCAGGAGATGTTACATTTACTCCGGACAACTGCGGACATGGATTGCGGAATACCGGTTTAGAGGATCTGGTATTTATGGCGTTGATTATTTTGGATTAAAATGAATCTTTAAATTTTTATAACATTTTATAACAAAAAGAAAAGGGGTATATTAATGTCCCTTTTCTTTTTGTTATATCTAGTTATAGTACGAAAATTAAGAATGAGATGAGTTTTTCTTTTTAGTATGATGTCTGGTATAGAAATTATAGGGAAATACTGTGTTTTCGGAATAGACAGGAAATGACACCTGCGAGACAAAGCCCAAACAGCACATTGTGCATAGATCCAAATACATCCAGAGCACCTTTGAGTCCTTTGAGAATATCGGGAGACTCCGGTATCCATCGGTTTGTAAAGAAAGCAATATAGGAGAGGAGATACAGTAGGATAAAAGAGGTCAGACCTCTGCCTACGTCTTCGCGATGACTGCCATATTTATCCCTTACCCGTATTTTTGTCATAGCCCAGAGTATAGAAATAATTTCATAAAAAATCAGAAGCGCTGCGATAGAAAAGTAAGCGGCTAAGACAGGCGGATAGGTGTTTGTTGAAACGGCTATTTCAATATCACCATAGGGTGCACTACCACGGAAAAAATTATATCCCATTAAAATCATGATTGCCAGCATCAGAATTAAAGAAAGATTGCGGATGAAGGAACGAGTGATTCCGAACACTGCCTCGCCACCTTTTTGAATTGGTGCAGCAAGCCGAATTGGGCGTTGTTTTTTACGAGAATGATGTTTTGGGGAAGAAGAGGGGGTTTTTGAAAAGTAGGTATCTTCTTCGGATTCCTCATCATATTGGGCATAAGTATCTTCATCATCGTATTCATCTATGGTTAAATCGTATTTAGAGGAATGATGTGCGGGTTTGTCGGAATGGTTTAAAGGAATATCATCCTCATAAGTTACTTCAAATTGATCGTCAAAAAAGTCCGCGTTTTTGTTTTTGAAACGCATAAAATTCTCCTTTCCTGCGGGAAAAATTTACTTATCAAATTCCCGATGGTCAATATAGTAGTATGATTTTACGGAAAAGACAAGGGCAGACATGAAAAATTCATAAAGTTCTAAGAAATGCAAGGCAAGTTTATGATATAATGATTGCATATCGTGTCATTAAGCTGACATATACGATGAAAGGTGTAAAAAAGAGGATTGTATTATGAATGTTTTGAATTTGGAACATATTAGTAAGGTGTTCGGTGAGAAAATAATTTTTGATGATATTTCCTGTGGAATCCAGGATGGAGATAAAATTGGAATTATCGGGATTAATGGGACAGGAAAAACGACGTTGCTGAAGATGATAGCAGGATTGGAAACTCCGGATGATGGTCAGGTAGTGATGCAAAATGGACTTCGACTGACATATTTGCCGCAGAATCCAGAATTTCCGGAAGATGCTACAGTTTTATCGTATGTTATGGGAAATGCAGTAGAAGAAATTTCAGATTGGAATATAGAGAGCAATGCGAAAACTATTTTGACGCGACTTGGGATTGCGAATTTTGAAGAGCCAATCTCTCATTTGTCTGGTGGACAGAAGAAACGTGTTGCCCTTGCAGGTGTATTAGTCAATCCCGCAGATATTCTGATTTTGGACGAGCCTACAAACCATTTAGATAATGAAATGGCAGTTTGGTTGGAAGAATTTCTGAATAAATTCCGCGGTGTTGTAATTATGGTGACTCATGATCGTTATTTTTTAGATAGGGTGACGAATCGAATCATAGAAATCAGCCATGGGAAATTATATTCCTATATGGCGAAATACTCAGAATTCCTAGAGCAAAAAGCACAGCGAGAAGAAATGGAACTGGCATCTGAACGAAAACGAAAAAGTATCCTCCGCATGGAATTAGAATGGGCAAAGCGTGGCTGCCGCGCACGAAGCACAAAACAACGTGCAAGATTGGAACGACTGGAAGCTCTGAAAAATGGGAAAGCGCCTCTACAGGATGCAAATGTAGAATTAGATTCTGTTGAAACGCGAATGGGAAAGAAGACAATTGAATTGCATCATATCAGTAAGAAGTATGGAGATAAGATTTTAATCAATGATTTTAATTATATTGTGCTGAAAAATCAGCGTTTAGGAATCATTGGTACAAATGGATGCGGTAAATCTACTTTAATGAAAATTATTACAGGTAATTTGCAGCCGGACTCCGGGGATGTAGTAATCGGAGATACCATTCAAATCGGTTATTTTGCGCAAGAGGCAACGGAGATGGATGAGAATCAGCGTGTGATCGATTACATTAAGGACACGGCAGAATATGTGCCTGTCAAAGACGGACGGATTAGTGCATCGCAGATGTTGGAGCGATTTTTGTTTGATTCGTCAATGCAGTACACTCCCATTGGCAAACTTTCAGGAGGGGAAAAAAGAAGGCTATATCTTCTAAAGGTCTTGATGGAGGCACCGAATGTACTGGTATTGGATGAACCTACAAATGATTTGGATATTCCGACGTTGACAATTTTGGAAGATTATCTTCAGTCTTTTGCAGGAATTGTAATTGCAGTGTCTCATGATCGATATTTTTTGGATAATATGGCGGATCGTATGTTTGCTTTTGAAGAAAATGGACGGTTGGTTCAATATGAAGGTGGATATACTGATTATTTGGAGGCAGTGCAGCGAAAAACACAGTTGGATTTGAATATGCAGAAGTCTGTTTCTGTACAGAACGAAGAAAAAAAGACAGATAAAAAAGGATGGAAACAAAATCAGCCAGCAAAACTTAAATTTTCTTTTAAAGAACAGAGGGAGTTTGAACGGATTGATGAGGAAATTGCAGATTTGGAGAAAAAAATAGAAACAATAGAGGATGAAATTCTGGTGAATGCTACAAATTCAGCAAAATTATCTGAACTGATGGCTGAGAAAGAAGCTGCAGAACAATTTCTGGAAGAAAAGATGGAGCGATGGGTATATCTGAATGATCTGGCAGAGAAAATTGCAGAACAGTAAATATTAGAGTGCAACATATTTACATATAATTGCACGAAATTTGTATGTACATTTTCAGAGGTCTATTCTATAATAACATTAACGTAAATAGAGAAAATCATAAAGGAGGAAACAAAATGCAGAAACCAGTTTTAGTCATTATGGCGGCAGGAATGGGAAGCAGATATGGAGGATTAAAACAGATTGATCCGGTAGATGCGGATGGCCATATTATTATGGATTTTTCAATCTTTGATGCAAAGAGAGCAGGATTTGAAAAGGTTGTTTTCATTATAAAAAAAGCAATTGAAAAAGAATTTAAAGAAGGAATTGGAAACAGAATCAGTGAGTATATGGATGTAGATTATGTATATCAGGAATTGGATACATTGCCGGAAGGGTTTGAAGTACCGGAGGGAAGAGAGAAACCATTTGGAACCGGCCATGCAATTCTGAGATGCAAGGATGTTGTGAAGGGACCGTTCGCAGTTATCAATGCAGATGATTATTATGGGGTACATGCATTTCAGAAAATTTATCAATATCTTTCAGAAAATAAAGATGATGAGAAGTATCGATATGCAATGGTAGGCTACATTTTGTCTAATACGTTGACAGAGAATGGATATGTTTCCAGAGGAATTTGTGAGATGGATGCGGAAGGTTATCTGACAGGAATCACAGAGCGTACACGTATTGAGAATCGAGAAAACGGAGTTGCTTATACGGAGGATGACGGAGCAAACTGGGTGCCACTTTCGGCGGAGAGTATTGCATCTATGAACTTATTCGGCTTTACTGCAAGTATGTTGAATGAGCTGGAAGCAGGATTTCCGAGATTTTTGGAAACTGGATTAAAGGAAAACCCAATGAAATGTGAGTATTTTCTTCCATCGGTGGTTGGAGAGCTGATTGAGCAGGAGAAGGCGACTGTAAAAGTTCTAAAATCAACAGATCGTTGGTATGGTATTACATATAAAGAGGATAAGCAGGCGGTTGTAGATGCAATTAAGCGCTTAAAAGAAGAGGGTGTTTATCCAGAACATTTGTGGAAGGCATGATTCTGAACCCAATAGGATATGGGAAAAGATAGAGAAAAGAAGAAAAGGAGAGGTTTGATATGGCAATTTTAGTAGCTGGTGGTGCCGGATATATCGGAAGCCACACTTGTGTAGAACTTTTGGAAAGAGGATATGAAGTTGTTGTTGTCGATAATTTGTATAATTCAAGTGAAGTTGCGCTGGAACGAGTACAGGAGATTACCGGGAAAGAATTGAAATTCTATAAGGGAGATATTCTGAATAGAGAAGATCTGGAACCGATTTTTGAGAATGAGAACATTGAGGCAGTGATTAATTTTGCAGGCTTAAAAGCTGTTGGTGAGTCGGTAGCAAAACCTTGGGAATATTATCATAATAACATTACAGGAACGTTGATTCTTTGTGATGTGATGAGAAAGCATAATTGCAAGAATATGATCTTCAGTTCTTCAGCTACTGTATATGGAGATCCGGCAGAGATTCCGATTACTGAGAACTGTCCAAAGGGCGAAATTACCAATCCGTATGGACGTACTAAGGGTATGTTAGAGCAGATTTTAACAGATCTTCATACTGGAGATCCGGAATGGAATGTCATGTTGCTACGTTATTTTAACCCAATTGGAGCACACAAATCTGGAAAAATTGGTGAAGATCCAAAGGGAATCCCAAATAATCTTGTTCCGTATATTGCACAGGTTGCAGTTGGTAAGTTAGATAAGTTGGGTGTGTTTGGAGATGATTATGATACTCATGATGGTACAGGAGTAAGAGATTATATTCATGTAGTGGATCTTGCAATTGGACATGTAAAAGCAATTGAAAAGATGAAAACTACTAAGGGTGTGCATGTATACAATCTTGGAACAGGAACAGGATATAGTGTTCTGGATGTTGTAAAGGCATATGAAAAGGCATGTGGAAAGGAAATTCCATATGAAATAAAACCGCGCCGCGCAGGAGACATTGCTACATGTTATTGTAATGCTGCAAAAGCAAAAGAAGAGCTTGGATGGGTTGCAGAACGTGGAATCGAAGAGATGTGTGAAGATTCCTGGAGATGGCAGTCTAATAACCCTGATGGATATCGAAAATAATTTTATATAATAGATGAACACTCCTGCAGATTTGCCTTGCGTCTGAAATAGATACAGGTGGAACTGCAGGAGTGTTTTATATTTTTAATTTTCTATTGACAAGTTTCAAAAATATTGTTATTATTTAAAAACAGAACGCACTCTGTTTTTGAGTATAGGAGGAGAAAAGTATGAGAAAACAGGTATATTCATTGCTGGTAGATAATAATCCGGGAGTGCTGAGTCGGATTGCAGGTCTGTTTAGTCGGCGAGGATATAGCATCGACAGCATTACATCAGGAACAACACTGAATACAAATTTTACCAGAATTACAGTTGTGGCAACCGGAGATGAACAGATTTTATCTCAGATTGAGAAACAGGTTCGAAAACTGGAAGATGTTAGAGAAATCAAAGTGCTGAAAGACGGCGAATCAGTTTTTCGGGAGTTGATCATGGTGAAGATTCGTGCGAATGCACAACAGCGTACAGAATTGAATTCAATTGCAGATATATTTCGGGCGAAGATTGTAGATGTGGAAAAAGACTCCCTGATCGTGGAATTGACAGGAGATCAGTCAAAACTGGACGCTTTCTTGAATCTATTAGATGGTTATGAGATTCTGGAATTGGCGCGAACAGGGATTACCGGACTTTCCAGAGGGAGTGAGGATATCACAATATTATTATAACAAGATGTAGCAAGCTAGAGGCTTTCGCCTTTAACTACATAGAAAAATGAATACGCTGAAAAGTTTTCGGCAGACAATGATTAGGAGGAATGTTAAAATGGCAGCAAAAATTTATTATCAGGAAGATTGCAACCTTTCTATGTTAGAGGGCAAAACAATTGCAATTATCGGCTATGGAAGTCAGGGACATGCACATGCATTAAATTTAAAAGATTCTGGATGCAAAGTAATTATTGGTTTGTATGAAGGAAGTAAATCATGGAAAAAGGCAGAGGAGCAAGGCTTCGAAGTATTTACAGCAGCTGAAGCTGCAAAACAGGCTGACATCATTATGATTTTGATCAATGATGAGAAACAGGCGGCGATGTATAAGAAGGATATTGAACCGAATCTGGAAGAAGGCAATATGTTAATGTTTGCACATGGTTTTAACATTCATTTTGGTCAGATCGTGCCACCGGCTTATGTTGATGTTACTATGATTGCTCCAAAAGGGCCAGGACATACAGTAAGAAGTGAATATGAAGTAGGAAAGGGTGTTCCATGTCTGGTAGCTGTAGAGCAGGATGCAACCGGAAAGGCACTGGACAAAGCACTTGCTTATGCTGCAGGTATCGGTGGAGCAAGAGCAGGAGTTCTGGAAACTACATTTAGAACAGAAACAGAGACAGACCTTTTTGGAGAACAGGCAGTTCTTTGCGGTGGAGTTTGTGCATTGATGCAGGCTGGATTTGAAACATTGACAGAGGCAGGATATGATCCGAGAAACGCTTATTTTGAATGTATCCATGAAATGAAATTGATCGTTGATCTGATTTATCAGTCAGGTTTTTCAGGAATGAGATATTCTATTTCAAATACAGCTGAGTATGGTGATTATATCACAGGACCAAAGATTATTACTGAAGAAACAAAGAAGACAATGAAGAAGATTCTGAAAGATATTCAGGATGGTACTTTTGCAAAAGACTTCTTGTTGGATATGTCTGCAGCAGGTGGACAGGCACACTTCAAAGCTATGAGAAAACTTGCTTCTGAACATCCGTCAGAAAAAGTCGGTGAAGAGATTAGAAAGCTGTATAGCTGGAGTGATGAGGATAAGTTGATCAACAACTAATCATATCATATTATGAATTTATAAATGTAAATTAAAAAGGATCGAGCTCTGCGAATGGAAGAGTTTCGATCCTTTTTGTTAGAAAAATTTTCTTGAAAATAAATATAAAAAAACATCTGCCATGACGGTAGCAGATGTTTTTTGTGTCTGTTAAATTCTATGATAAAACCATGAAATATTAAGCAATGCTGTCTACTGCTTTGGAAAGACGAGCAACTTTTCTGGAAACTGTATTTTTGTGATATACACCCTTTGTTCCAGCCTTTGTGATCTCAACGATAGCAGCTTTTAAAGCTGTCTTAGCTGTTTCAACATCTTTCGCTTCAACTGCAACTTCAACCTTCTTTACAGCAGTTTTCACTTTAGATTTGATTGCTTTATTTCTAGCAGCCTTTGTCTCGTTTACTAAAATTCTTTTCTTAGCGGATTTAATGTTAGCCAATCTGTACACCTCCAACCATTGTAATTTTCAAATGTAAATTTGTTTTGTTGGACTCGGACACGGACGTTCCAACGAAACATACTCATTTATTTTATGCCAAGTACTTGTACTTGTCAATACATAATTCGGAAATTATTGCAAAAACTAAAAGTATTCAAAATTTCGGAGGTAAAAAGATGATTGAGAAGTATAGTGTGAGGACTGATCTTGCATTGGAAGAAAAGGAAAGGTTTGAATCAGACAATGTGGAAATTCAGGGAGTCGTTTTAGAAGAGGAATATGATGAGCAATGCGAGATGAGAATTACAAGAGTGAAAGTAGAGACTGAAAACGGTGCGAAAGTAATGGGAAAACCGGTGGGGAAATATTTGACTCTGGAGGCTCCGAATCTGGCTGTTCCGGATGAGGATTATCACAGGGAAATATCATTGAAATTGGCGGAGTATTTGAAGGAATTGATAGGAAAAGAGATATTGGAGCAGGAAGAGCTTTCCATTTTAGTAATCGGTCTAGGGAATCGTGAAGTGACACCGGATGCGTTAGGTCCATATGTTGCTGAACAGGTATGTGTGACAAGACATATTGTAAAAGAATATGGAAAGTATGCAATGGGGATGGAGCGTGTAAAATCAGTAAGCTCAGTTGTACCCGGGGTTATGGGGCAGACTGGAATGGAAAGTCAGGAAATTGTGAAGGGGATTGTAAAAGAGACCGGGCCGGATCTGGTTATTGCTGTAGATGCTTTGGCAGCAAGAAACAGCCGTCGTTTAAATCGTACGATTCAGATTGCAGATACCGGTATTCATCCGGGATCGGGTGTGGGGAATCATAGAAATGGACTGACCAGGGAAACTTTAGGGATTCCGGTGATAGCGATTGGGGTACCAACAGTAGTTGATGCGGCAACAATTGTAAATGATACAATGGAGAATTTTATTGAGGCGTTGGAGTCTTCTAAGATGTTGAAAGGTGTCGGTGATGTTTTGAAAACGTACAGCAATGCAGAAAAGTATGAAATGGTGAAAGAGTTGATTTCTCCACATTTGAATGGAATGTTTGTTACTCCAAAAGATGAAGATGAAATGGTAAAACAGATCAGTTATACCATTTCTGAGGCACTGAACGTTTTGCTTACGGATTCAGAACAAGGGCAAGCGGTATAATCATAAGAAAAACTGCATATAAAAAAGAAGGAAAAGGAGGAATGAAAATGCGGAAATGGAAAATAAATCGAGAAAGTATGGCAGGTGGTATAGCTGCCATCTTTCTCATTGTTGCAGGTACATATTTCTTTTTTGGAAATGGCGGTTTGTGGGGAGCTGGATGGAAATATTCCATTCAGCATCAACTGGTACAACGGGTGGAAAAAGTTTATTTTCCAGGATTGCTGTATGTTTTTCAAGGGCCTAAAAAAACGGCAGGAGAATGGCTGAAAGAACAGGCAATGACATGGATTCCGATAGTGGGTTATGTGGATTCAAAGAAAGTGTATGAGGGGTATGTAGAAGATGAAGAAACAATTGCCAAAATTCTTGCAAGTCAGGCGGAAGATGGACATATGTTGGATGAAAATGGAAAGCCTAAAGGCGAGATCCCACCGGTTGAAGATGTTGTGCCGCAGACAGGAACTCCAACATTGGATATGTCAATTGAGCGACTAAGGGATTTTGATTATCTGCTCGGCAATTTTTACATTGTGGACAGCAGTACGATGATTGGTCCGGAGCAGCTAAATCCCGATGATTTATTGAATCGAAATATGAAAATAAATGTAGAGAGCAAGGGACCGAAAATTTTAATTTTTCATACGCATTCTCAGGAGGAATTTGTGGATTCTACACCAGGCGATCCTTCTACCAGCATTGTAGGAGTGGGGGAATATTTGACACAATTACTGAATGCGAAAGGAATTGAAACCATACATGATACGGGGGTTTATGATATTATCAATGGGCAGTTGGATCGGAGTAGCGCTTATGAAAATGCAGAAGCATCTATAAGACCGATTTTGGAAGCAAATCCTACCATAGAAGTTGTGATCGATCTGCATCGGGATGGAGTGGCTGAAGAAACCCATTTGGTAACGGATATCGGGGGGAAACCCACAGCGAAGATTATGTATTTTAATGGTCTGAGCCGTACACGAGTGAATGGAGATATCGATTATTTGTATAATCCCTATATACAGGACAATCTAGCGTTCTCTCTGCAGATGCAGATTGCATCAGAAACCTTGTATCCTGGATTTGTCCGGCCGATTTATTTGCGTGGATATCGATATAATTTGCACTTGATGCCAAAATCACTTTTGATCGAGGCGGGTGCACAAACTAATACAGTGGGAGAAATGAAAAATGCGATGGAGGTATTGGCGGAAACATTATATCATGTACTAATTGGGGATTGAAAAGAGAAATGATTGTATGATAAGATAAATAAACGATACAGAAAACGGGCAAGGTTGAGAGATTCGTCTTTCAGCCTTGAATTTATGGGATGGCAGAGATGAATTTCTGCAAAGAAACCCAGCAGGAGGCAGTTTATGGCAAGTAAAAATACATACGATGCGGACAGTATTTCCGTATTAGAAGGACTGGAAGCAGTCAGGAAACGTCCGGGAATGTATATCGGAAGTGTGTCTACAAAGGGATTGAATCATTTGATTTATGAGATTGTGGACAACTCTGTGGATGAGCATCTGGCAGGATTTTGTTCAGAAATTCATGTAACACTGGAAAAGGATGGATCTGCTACAGTGGAGGATAATGGACGTGGTGTTCCGGTAGGGATGCACCAGAAGGGAATATCGGCAGCCCGTCTTGTATATACAACATTGCATGCGGGAGGAAAGTTTGATGACTCTGCATATAAGACAAGTGGAGGTCTGCATGGAGTGGGTTCGTCAGTAGTCAATGCGCTTTCCACTTATATGGAAGTGTGGATCAGCAGAGAAGGGGCGATTCATCATGATCGTTATGAAAGAGGAATTCCAACAATTGAATTGGAAAATGGATTACTCCCAATTGTTGGAAAGACAAGAAAGACCGGAACAAAGGTGAATTTTTTGCCGGATGACACGATTTTTGAAAAAACTAGATTTCGTGCAGAAGAGATTAAAAGCCGCATGCATGAGACTGCATATTTGAATCCATCTCTGATAATTGTGTTTGAAGATAAGCGAATGGATGAGCCAGAAGTGGTTACCTATCATGAGCCGGATGGAATACTCGGGTTTATCAGAGACCTAAACCAGAAAAAAGAAACACTGCACGAGCCGATTTATTTCAAAGGTGAATCGGATGGGATTGAAGTGGAAGTGGCGCTGCAGTATGTCAATGAATTTCATGAAAATGTGTTGGGATTTTGTAATAATATTTATAATTCTGAGGGTGGGACACATTTAACCGGTTTTAAGACAACCTTTACAACTGTTATGAATCAATATGCTAGAGAACTGGGGATTTTAAAAGAAAAAGATGCCAACTTTACCGGGGCGGATATCCGAAATGGAATGACAGCAATCGTGTCTATTAAGCATCCGGATCCGAGATTCGAAGGACAGACAAAAACAAAATTGGATAATCCAGATGCGGCAAAAGCAACCGGAAAGGTAACGGGAGATGAAATCGTACTCTTTTTTGACCGAAATCTGGAAACGTTAAAGAGTGTCCTGTCCAGTGCCGAGAAAGCAGCCAAGATTCGTAAGACTGAGGAAAAAGCAAAGACGAATCTTTTGACAAAGCAAAAATATTCATTTGACAGTAATGGGAAACTTGCAAATTGTGAAAGTAGAGATCCGAAGAAGTGTGAGATTTTTATTGTGGAAGGAGATTCTGCGGGAGGTTCTGCAAAGACAGCACGTGACCGGAACTATCAGGCAATCCTTCCAATCCGTGGTAAGATTTTGAATGTGGAAAAGGCAAGTATAGATAAGGTGCTTGCAAATGCAGAAATTAAGACAATGATCAATGCATTTGGCTGTGGATTTTCCGAAGGATATGGCAATGACTTTGATATTACAAAGCTGCGATATGACAAAATCATCATTATGGCAGATGCGGATGTCGATGGAGCTCATATTTCTACACTGTTATTGACACTGTTCTATCGTTTTATGCCGGAATTGATTTATGAAGGTCATGTATATATTGCAATGCCGCCGCTTTATAAAGCGATGCCGAAAAAGGGAGTGGAAGAATATTTATACGATGATGCTGCATTGGAACGGTATAGAAAGACACATGACGGTGCGTTTACACTCCAACGATATAAAGGTCTTGGAGAGATGGATGCACAGCAGCTGTGGGAGACTACGTTGGATCCGGAGCATCGGCTGTTAAAACTTGTAGAGATTGAAGATGCGCGAATGGCATCCAGTGTGACCGAGATGCTGATGGGAACGGAAGTGCCGCCTAGACGTGCATTTATTTATGAAAATGCCACAGAAGCAGAACTGGACGTATAAGGAGAATGAGAATGAGTGACAAGGAATCACAGATTATCCGAACAGAATATTCGGATCTGATGAAGAAATCATATATAGATTATGCGATGAGCGTCATTATAGCCAGAGCGCTTCCGGATGTGCGTGATGGTTTGAAACCAGTACAGCGAAGAACGCTGTATGATATGCATGAACTGGGAATTCGTTATGACAAGCCGTATCGAAAATGTGCGCGTATTGTCGGAGATACCATGGGAAAATACCATCCGCATGGAGACAGTTCAATTTACGAATCACTGGTAGTAATGGCTCAGGACTTTAAAAAGGGGATGGTTCTGGTAGACGGACATGGAAATTTTGGTTCCATTGAAGGCGATGGAGCCGCTGCTATGCGTTATACAGAAGCTCGTTTGGCGAAATTTACGCAGGAGGCATATTTATCAGATTTGGATAAGAATGTTGTAGATTTCGGTCCGAACTTTGATGAGACAGAAAAAGAACCTGTTGTTCTTCCAGTTAGAGTTCCAAATTTGCTTGTAAATGGGGCGGAAGGAATTGCAGTTGGTATGGCAACTAGTATTCCAACGCATAATCTGGCAGAAGTAATTGACGCAGTCAAGGCATATATGAAAAACAATGAAATCAGTACTGAGCAGTTGATGAAATATGTAAAAGGTCCGGATTTCCCGACCGGAGGAATTGTGGTTAATAAGGATGATCTGCTTGATATTTATAAAACCGGACAGGGAAAAATCAAGATCCGGGGAAAAGTAGAGGTCGAAGAATTAAAAGGCGGCAAGAAACAGCTTGTAATTTCTGAAATTCCATACACTATGATTGGAAGTGGCATCGGTAAATTTTTAAATGACGTAGCGAATCTGGTGGAAACGAAGAAAACTACAGATATTGTGGACATTTCTAATCAATCTTCCAAAGAAGGCATTCGCATCGTGTTGGAGTTGAAACGTGGGGCAGATGCAGAGAATCTGAAAAATATGCTTTATAAAAAGACTCGGCTGGAAGATACATTTGGTGTCAATATGCTGGCAGTTGCAAATGGAAGACCAGAAACATTAGGGTTAAAAGCAATTATAGAACATCATGTGGATTTTCAGTTTGAACTGTCTACCCGCAAATATAAAACATTGCTTGCAAAAGAACTGGAACGTAAAGAAGTGCAGGAAGGTTTGATCAAGGCTTGTGATGTGATTGATTTGATTATTGAAATTCTGCGGGGGAGTAAATCAGTCAAAGATGCCCGCGCCTGTTTCGTGCATGGTGTAACAGAGAATATTAAGTTTAAGAGTAATATTTCCAAGAAAATGGCAGCAATGCTTCGGTTTACGGAACGTCAGGCAACCGCGATTCTGGAGATGCGTCTGTATAAGCTGATTGGATTGGAAATTGAAGCACTTCAGAAAGAACATGAAGAGACATTGAAGAAGATTGCCAGATATGAGGATATCTTGAGTCATTATGATTCTATGGCAAATGTCATCGTGGAGGAATTGGATGCATTTAAGAAAGAATACGGAAGAAAACGCCGTACAGTGGTAGAAAATGCAGAAGAAGCAGTCTATGAAGAGAAAAAAATTGAAGAACAGGAAGTTGTTTTCCTGATGGATCGTTTTGGATATGCAAAAACAGTAGATATCTCTGTCTATGAACGAAACAGAGAGGCTGCGGATAAAGAAAACAAGTATATTGTACAGTGTTTGAATACTGGAAGGATTTGTATTTTTACAGATACCGGAAAGATGCATCAGGTGAAGGTACTAGATCTTCCATATGGAAAATTCAGGGATAAGGGAACGCCAATCGATAATGTGAGTAATTATACCAGTGCAGAGGAAAGAATTGTGATGGTATGTGATGCAGAGCAGATGAGATTCGCAAAATTATTGTTTACAACGAAACTGGGAATGATCAAACGTGTGGAAGGAACAGAATTTCAGGTGACAAAACGTACGATTGCAGCAACGAAACTTCAGGAAGAGGATGAAGTGGTGAGTGTACAGGTGATCAATGAGAATCAGCAGGTTGTACTTCAGACCAAAGAAGGATTTTTCCTGAGATTCCCGGCAGAAGAAGTGCCGGAGAAAAAGAAAGGCGCAATTGGTGTGCGTGGAATCCGTCTGAAGAAAACAGATGAAGTTGAACATGCTTATCTGTTTGAAGAAGGAACAGAGTGTAAGGTTACCTATAAAGAAAAAGAAGTCAGTCTGAATCGGCTGAAGGCAGCAAAAAGAGATGGAACCGGAACAAAAACACGAGGATGATGAAAATTTGTATGCATTTGTGCGTATTTTCTGGAAATTCCCTTGCATTTCCAGAAAATAGGTGCTATACTACGTAATAGTTACATAAGGAATCCGGCAGAAGAGTGAACGAAAGTTCACTCTTCTTTGTTGATATAAAGATTTTCTTTATTGGATTTCTTTGCGGTCACAACAATACAGGTAACGGAAAGGAAGTATATCGTGTCGAAAAAAGAACAGTATGAACAACAGACTGAGAACTTATTGGAGCCAATTGTCACAGGTTTTGGTTTTGAACTGGTGGATGTGGAATATGTAAAGGAAGCAGGTACTTGGTATTTGCGGGCATATATTGATAAGCCGGGTGGAATTACAGTGGATGATTGTGAGGCAGTCAGCCGTAAGTTTTCTGATATTTTGGATGAAAAAGATTATATTGAGGATACTTATATTTTTGAAGTGAGCTCACCGGGGTTGGGAAGACCATTGAAGAAAGACAAGGATTTTCAAAGAAACCTGGGAGAAGAGGTGGAAGTTCGTACGTATCGTGCGATTGAAAAACAAAAGGAGTTTACTGGAGTGTTGCAAGCGTTTGATAAGGATTCTGTGACGATTATTTATGAAGATGATACGACACAGACATTTTTACGAAGTGAGATCGCATTGATTCGATTGGCATTGGATTTTTGATTATCTTAGATTTTATTTAGAATCAAACAGAATATTTTTATTAAAAGTAGTAGGAGGAAATAATAATGAACACAGAGTTATTAGAAGCATTGACAATTCTGGAAAAAGAGAAAAATATCAGTAAGGATACGATGATGGATGCAATCGAGAATTCTCTGATCAGCGCGTGTAAAAATCATTTCGGAACTTCTGATAATATTAAAGTAATCATGGACAGAGAGACTTGTGATTATTCAGTTTTTGCAGAGAAAGAAGTTGTAGAGGAAGTGATGGATCCAGCACTGGAAATTAGTCTGGAGGATGCGGAAAAATTGGACTCTTCCTTGCATCTTGGAGATATTGCACAGATTCCGGTAGAATCTAAATCTTTTGGGCGTATTGCAACACAGAATGCGAAAAACTTAATTCTTCAAAAAATTCGTGAAGAAGAAAGAAAAGTGGTATTTGATCAGTATTTTGAAAAAGAGAAAGACATTGTAACCGGTATTGTACAGCGTTATGTTGGTAAGAACATCAGTATTAATCTTGGAAGAGCGGATGCTATGCTGACTGAGAATGAACAGGTGAAAGGGGAGCATTTTAATCCTACAGACCGTATTAAATTGTATATTGTTGAAGTGAAAAATACACCAAAGGGACCAAAGATTCTTGTATCTCGTACCCATCCGGAACTTGTGAAACGTCTATTTGAGGCAGAAGTTGCAGAGGTGAAAGATGGTACTGTAGAGATTAAGAGTATTGCTCGTGAAGCAGGTTCACGTACAAAGATGGCTGTATGGTCCAATGACCCAAATGTGGATCCGGTAGGAGCGTGTGTAGGTCTGAATGGAGCACGTGTAAATGCAGTTGTGAATGAGCTGCGTGGTGAAAAGATAGATATTATCAATTGGGATGAAAATCCGGCGTTATTGATTGAAAATGCATTGAGTCCGGCAAAGGTAATCTCTGTGATGGCAGATCCGGATGAAAAGACTGCAAGCGTGATTGTTCCTGATTATCAGCTTTCACTTGCAATTGGAAAAGAAGGACAGAATGCCAGACTTGCAGCACGTCTAACAGGGTATAAGATTGATATCAAGAGTGAGACACAGGCAATTGAATCAGGAGAACTTCCGGCTGACTATATGGAGCAGATGGCAATGATGGATGAAGAAGGCTATGTCGGTGAATACGAGGAAGAATATGAAGATTGCGAATCTGAAGCGTATGAAGGAGAAGAAGTTCCGGAATATGAGTTTGTAGAAGAATAAGAACTGAAATAATCGAGAGGTGATATAGTTGGCAGGAACTCGAAAGATACCGCTTCGCAAATGTGTAGGCTGCGGCGAAATGAAACCTAAAAAAGAACTGATTAGGGTTCTTCGTACAGAAGATGGAGAATTCGTTCTGGATATTTCGGGCAAAAAAAACGGACGTGGAGCATATATCTGTAATTCAAAAGAATGTTTTGGGAAAGCTGTAAAAAGCAAAGGTTTGGAACGGTCATTTAAGCAGGCTATTCCAGCAGAAGTGTATGAACGTCTGGAAAAGGAGATGGATGAGATTGAAGCAAGATAAAGCACTGGCTTTGATTGGGCTAGCCACAAAGGCAGGACGGACGGTAAGTGGTGAGTTTATGACAGAACGAGAGGTGAAGTCCGGACGTGCAGCGCTGGTTGTTGTGGCCTGTGATTCGTCGGAGAATACGAAAAAAAAATTTCGGGATATGTGTGAATATTATAAGGTTCCCATTTATTTTTATGGAGATAAAGATGCCTTAGGCCATGCAATGGGAAAGGAATTCCGCGCATCTTTAGCTGTATTGGATGAAGGGTTTGCAAAAGGAATTCAGAAACAATTCGGAATAGATAATGAGACGATTGCATAAATGGAGGTAGTAGATAATATGACAAAAATGAGAGTGCATGAACTGGCAAAAGAGCTGGGAGTTGAGAATAAAACACTGATGGAAGCACTGGAAAAAAAGCAAGTAGAAGTGAAGAGCCATATGAGTTCTCTGGAAGAAAATGTGGTTGAAGAGTTGAAAAAAGAGTTTGCAAAGAAAACGACGGCAAATTCTGAAAATGCTTCCAGTGAGGAACAGGATAAAAAGGAAGACGCGACTCCGAAGAAAAAAACAATTATGCAGGTGTTCCGTCCACAGAATGCAAAGAATGTAGGAAGAGGACAGGGACGAGGTACACAGCGTACACAAGGGGCAAGAGCACCACAGCATCCGCAGCAGGGAACTGCCGGTAATGCAGGACGTTCTCGTGGAACAGCACAGGCAACAGGAAAAACAGCAGTGCGTCCTCAGACAACTGTAGCAGAAACAGTGAAAGAAACTCCAGTGGTGAAACCGGAAGCTGTTTCAAAAGCAGAATCAATCGTAAAGACTGAAAATGTACAGGAAAAACGTCCGGTAGAGGGTGAAAAAAATAACCGCCCGGTTAGAAATGAGAATCGAAATGATCGTAATGACCGTAACGACCGTAACGACCGGAATGACCGTGGAAATGGAAAATCTCAAGGAGAGCGACAGGGACAAGGAAGACGTTTTTCTGATAATGAACGCGGAAATCGTTCCTTTAGAAATGAGAATCGGAATGATCGTAATGAAAATCGGAATGATCGCAATGAAAATCGGAATGATCGCAACGACCGCAATAACCGCAACGACCGTGGAAATGGACGGCCGCAGGGAAGACAGGGGGGCCGCAGAGAAGATCGTGATTCCATTCCGGCGCCAATGGTAGAACAGCAGAAAACACAGAGAAATAAAGGAAAAGATAAAGAAAAAGATTACAAGAAGAAAGAACTTCGTGAAGGCGAATTTGAAAACAAAGGGAAAAAAGGCCGCAAACAGAAACCGGTAACAGAGATTAAAAAGCCGGAACCAAAACAGGAAAAAGTAGAAGAAATCAAGCAGATTGTTCTGCCGGAAGTACTGACAATTAAAGAACTCGCTGATAAGATGAAGATCGTTCCGTCTGTGATTGTGAAAAAGTTATTCATGCAGGGAAAAGTTGCTACAGTGAATCAGGAAATCGATTTTGAAACAGCGGAAGAAATTGCTATGGAATTTGATATCCTCTGTGAAAAAGAAGAAGTTATTGATGTAATAGAAGAACTTTTGAAAGAAGAAGAAGAGGATGAAAGCACAATGGTGAAACGTCCACCGGTTGTTTGTGTTATGGGTCATGTTGACCATGGTAAAACTTCTCTTTTGGATGCAATTCGTGATTCTCGCGTGACAGATCGCGAGGCTGGCGGTATCACACAGCATATTGGGGCATCTGTTGTAGATGTAAACGGAGAAACAATTACATTCCTTGATACTCCAGGCCATGAGGCATTTACAGCAATGCGTATGCGCGGAGCAAGCTCGACAGATATCGCAATTCTTGTTGTAGCAGCTGATGATGGAGTAATGCCGCAGACGGTAGAAGCAATCAATCATGCAAAAGCAGCGGGCATTGAAATCATTGTTGCAATCAATAAGATTGATAAACCAAGTGCAAATATTGAACGTGTGAAACAGGAATTGACAGAGTATGAATTGATTCCGGAAGATTGGGGTGGAAGTACAATTTTTGTTCCGGTATCTGCACATACGAAAGAAGGAATCGAAGACCTGCTTGAAATGGTATTGCTGACGGCTGAAGTGATGGAATTGAAGGCAAATCCAAATCGTTCAGCAAGAGGTCTTGTAATTGAAGCTCAGTTGGATAAAGGAAAAGGATCTGTGGCAACTGTTCTGGTGCAAAAAGGTACACTTCATGTAGGAGATGCAATTGCAGCCGGAAGTGCACATGGACGTGTCAGAGCGATGATGGATGACCGGGGAAGAAGAGTCAAAGAAGCAGGACCGTCACAGCCTGTAGAAATTCTGGGATTGAATGATGTTCCGAATGCAGGAGAAGTATTTGTGAGCTGTGATACTGAGAAGGAAGCAAGAAACTTTGCAGAGACATTTATTGCACAGAATAAAGTGAAGTTATTGGAAGAAACAAAATCTAAGATGTCTCTGGATGATTTGTTCAATCAGATACAGGAAGGTAATCTGAAAGAATTGAATATCGTTGTAAAAGCAGATGTACAGGGATCTGTGGAAGCACTGAAACAGAGTCTTTTGAAACTTTCTAATGAAGAAGTTGTGATCAAGATCATTCATGGAGGTGTTGGTGCAATCAACGAATCTGACGTGATTCTGGCATCTGCATCCAATGCGATTATTATTGGATTTAATGTACGTCCGGATGCAACTGCAAAGGATATTGCAGAGCGTGAAGGAGTTGATATGAGATTGTATCGTGTTATCTACAGTGCAATTGAAGATGTAGAAGCTGCAATGAAGGGAATGCTGGATCCGGTATTTGAGGAAAAAGTACTTGGTCATGCAGAAGTACGTCAGACATTCAAAGCATCCGGTGTCGGAACCATTGCAGGTTCCTATGTACAGGATGGTATTTTTGAGAGAAATTGTTCTGTACGTTTGACTCGCGACGGCATCGTAATCTTTGATGGACCGCTTGCATCTTTGAAGAGATTTAAAGATGATGTAAAAGAGGTTCGTGCAGGTTATGAGTGTGGATTTGTATTTGAAAATTATAATGACATCAAAGAAGGCGATCTTGTGGAAGCTTATAAGATGGTAGAAGTGGAGAGAAAATGAGAAAAAACAGTATCAAAAATACAAGAGTAAATGCAGAAGTGCAAAGAGAATTGAGTCAGATTCTCCGAGGCGGGATCAAGGATCCACGTGTGGCACCGATGACATCTGTCGTGGCAGTGGAAGTGGCGCCGGATTTGAAGACTTGCAAAGCATATATTAGTGTATTCGGGGATGAGAAGGCACAGGCAGATACCATCAAAGGGCTGCAGAGTGCAGAAGGATTTATTCGTCGGGAATTGGCAAGAACATTGAATATGCGGAACACTCCTGAGATTCAGTTTGTCTTAGACCAGTCCATTGAATATGGCGTGAATATGAGTAAGAAAATAGATGAATTGACCAGAGATTTGAAAGATGGTGAAGAAGAATGAGAATTTCTTTAAATGAGATATTGCAAGGAAAACATTCAGTTGCTTTGGGCGGACATATCCGCCCGGATGGTGACTGTGTGGGATCCAGTATGGGGTTATATCTTTATTTAAAAGAGCAGTTTCCGGAAGTGGAGACGGATATTTATCTTGAGCCGATTGCAGATTGTTATAAGATTATCAGCAATATAGAAGAAATTAAACATCAGGTCGAGCATGTAAAAACGTATGATTTGTTTATTTGTCTTGATTGTGGAGATGTAGCGCGTCTAGGATTTTCTGCACCATTATTTGAACACGCGAAACAAACCATGTGCATTGATCATCATGTGAGCAATGAGGCATTTGCAGATATAAATTATATTGAACCAGATGCTAGTTCTACGTCAGAACTGGTGTATCGTTTGATGGAAAAAGAAAAAATTAGCAAACAAAGTGCAGAAGCATTATATATGGGAATTGCACATGATACAGGAATTTTTCAGTATAGCTGCACGGCGCCGGAAACAATGGAGGCTGCTGCAGAATTGTTGCGCAAGGGAATAAATGGAAGTGAAATCATTGATAAGACGTATTATGAAAAAACATATGTTCAAAATCAGATTTTAGGAAAAGCGCTTTTGGAAAGCATGTTGGTTCTGGATAAGCAGGTGATTGTTTCTTGTGTAAATTTAAAGTCACTGAATTTCTTTGAGGCAAAACCGAGTGACTTAGAAGGGATTGTCAGCCAGCTCAGACTGACAAAAGGAGCAGAAGTCGCAATGTTTCTTTATGAACAGGAACCACAAATTTATAAAGTAAGCTTACGTTCAAAAGATCGAGTAGATGTAAGTGTGATTGCGAAATATTTCGGCGGCGGTGGACATGCAAAAGCTGCAGGTTTTACGATGAAAGGAACGGTTCATGACGTCATTACGAATGTAAATAAACAAATTGCATTGCAGTTGAATGTTTAGGAACCACATGTATAAACATGATAAATGGAATTATAAATATATATAAAGAAAAGGGATATACTTCTCACGATGTAGTCGCTAAATTGCGTGGAATTACAAAGCAGAAAAAAATAGGACATACTGGGACACTGGATCCGGATGCAGAAGGGGTTCTTCCGGTATGCTTTGGAAGAGCAACGAAGGTATGTGACCTTTTAAGTAATAAAGACAAAGTTTATGAGGCAGAGCTTTTGCTGGGACTTTCTACAGATACACAAGATATTACCGGAAAAATACTGGAACAAAAAAGCACGGATTTGTTGACAGAAGAGCAAGTTTTAGAATGTGTTTTGAGTTTTATCGGCGAGTATGAGCAGTTGCCGCCGATGTATTCGGCATTAAAAGTAAATGGAAAGAAATTGTATGAGCTTGCTAGAGAAGGAATTGAAGTAGAACGTAAACGGCGGAATGTTACTATTTTTGAAATTCAGATTTTGGAAGTAAACCTTCCTGTGGTTCGTATGCGCGTACATTGTTCTAAAGGAACCTATATTCGTACACTCTGTCATGATATCGGAGAAAAACTTGGGGTCGGCGGGTGTATGCAGTCACTGTTGCGTACAAAGGTGAGCTGCTTTGAATTAAAAGAAAGTCTGACTTTGAAACAGGTAGAAACTTTTGTAAAGAATGGTGAGTTGGAACAGATTTTAATGCCTGTTGATAGGTTGTTTCAGGAAAAACAGGCGATAGTTGTCAAACCGGAATTTGAAGCGCTTGTTTTAAATGGAAATCCAATTTCTAAAAAAGCTGTGGAAAAAGCAGGTGTCTACGAAGATCAGGAATCGGTGAGAGTATATGATAAAAAGGGACGTTTTGTGGGGATTTTTGAATATCGTGCAGGTAAGCAGGAATTTCGGGTGAAGAAAATGTTCCTGACAAATTATTAAGAGGACAGTTATGCAGTATATTACAGAAATAAATTCATATGAAAATGAAAAAAAGTCAGCCGTAACTCTTGGTAAATTTGACGCACTCCACAGAGGACATCAAAAATTAATTGATAAAATCTGTGAATATACAGATGAAAATACAGTAAGTATTGTTTGTGCATTTGATATGGGGAAACAGGTTCTATTAACAGGAGAAGAGAAAAAAAATCTTTTGGAGAAACGGGTGGATTATTTGATTTCCTGCCCATTTACAAAAGAACTTCAGAAGATGGAAGCAGAGGAATTTATTGAAAAGATTCTAGTAGAACGTTTTCATGCAACACATATTGTTGTAGGAACAGATTTTCATTTTGGACACGGAAAACGCGGAGATGCCCATATGCTTGCAGAGTATGCGAAACAGTATGGATATTGTGTTGATATAATTCAAAAAGAACGGTATCAAGGAGAAATTATCAGCAGTACGTATGTGAGAGAAGCGCTTGCGGCAGGAAATATAGAACTTGTTCAAGCATTGCTAGGATATTCTTATATAATTTCCGGTGAAGTCAGACATGGAAGGCAGCTAGGGAGAAAGCTGGGATTTCCCACAATGAATCTTATGGCAGATGAACATAAGATTTTACCTCGATTTGGTGTATACACTTGTAGGGTTCAGGTAGATGGAAGTTGGTATAATGGAATTGGAAATGTGGGGATTAAGCCAACGGTTGGTGACGAGCAGAAACCACTGGTAGAAATATTTGCTTTTGGGTTTGATAGCGATGTTTACGGAAAAATGATAGATGCTGAATTTTGTACTTTTTTACGCCCGGAAATGAAATTTGATTCTGTGGAAGAATTGAAGAAACAGGTGGACGCTGATATCGAAAGAGGAAAACAATATTTTAAAATGAAAGGTATGTACAAATGAGTATAACGACAATCTTCTTACTGCTAGGTGGTTTGGGATTATTTTTATTTGGGATGAAACTTATGAGCGACGGATTGGAACAGGTGGCAGGAGCCAGAATGCGTTCCATCTTGGAGTTTTTTACAAAAAACCGTTTTGTAGGCATGCTGGTTGGTATTATTTTTACGGCCATAGTCCAGTCTTCCAGTGCAACTACAGTTATGGTCGTTAGTTTTGTGAATTCAGGATTAATGAATTTATATCAGGCGGCAGGGGTAGTGCTGGGGGCTAATATCGGTACAACGGTAACGGGACAATTGATTGCTTTCAATTTGTCGGATATTGCACCGTTATTTGTAATTATCGGTGTTGTCATGTTTATGTTTTTTAAGAATCAAAATGTGAAAAAAATCGGTGGTGTGCTGCTTGGCTTTGGTATTTTATTTATGGGGCTCAGCACAATGAGCGATGCGATGTCATCCTTGAAAGAATCACCACAGATTCTGGGACTTTTGCAGTCCTTGAAAAATCCAATTGCGGCTATTTTCGTTGGATTTGTAGTGACTGCTATTTTACAGAGTTCATCTGCAACGGTAGGTATTGTTATTTTGATGGCAAATCAGAAAATGCTGGCATTTGCAATCTGTCCATTTTTGATTCTGGGATGTAATATGGGATCGTGTGTATCTGCTCTTTTGGCCAGTCTGGGTGGAAAGAAGGATGCAAAGCGTGCTGCTTGGATCCACTTTTTGTTCAATATCATTGGATCAACCATTATTTTTGCTGTATTGATGCTTGCTCTGGAACCAATTACGAATATGTTTATGGCAGTTTCGGGAGGAAATCCGGGAAGAGCTGTAGCGAATGCGCATACTTCAATTAAAATTATGGAAGTAATCCTGCTGTTCCCATTCATGACATGGGTAGTAAAGGCAACATATAAGATTATACCGGGAAAAGATGAGAGTGCTGAAGATGCATACCAGTTGAATTATATTAGCAATATAGGGATGCCGGCTCCGACAACTGCTGTTATCGATGTAATCCGGGAATTGCTACATATGGGTGAACTTGCAAAAGAAAATCTGAAGGTTAGTATGGAATGTTTCTGTAAGCCAAATGAAAAACAGATTGAGGAAGTTTATCAGAGAGAAAAATATATTGATTATTTGAATCGGGAGATTACAGATTATCTGGTGAGAATTAATTCACTGGAAATTCCAATGGCAGATGCAAAATTGCTTGGCGGATTGTTTCATGTGGCGAATGATATTGAGCGAATAGGAGATCATGCGGAGAATTTTGTGGATTCTGCAAAAGAACGAATGGAAAAAAATATTGTGTTCAGTGAAAAAGCAGTGACTCAGATTACAGATATGACAGAGATGGTTGTAAAAGCTTTGGAATATGCCTTGGAAATGTTCTCTAAGCGGGATCCGGAACATATGAAAGAAGTTCTGGAATTGGAAGAGTCTGTAGATGAAAAGGAACGTAAGATACAGAAGGCGCATGTGAAACGGTTATCGAAAGGAAAATGTTCTGCGGAAGCCGGAATGCTGTATTCTGATGCTGTTTCTGGTTTGGAACGTGCAGCGGATCATGCTACGAATATTGCATTTGCAATTTTGGAACCGGAGGATATAACTGAGATAGATGAAGAAGATGAATAGAGAAAAAATAATACTTTACACAGTGAAATTTGTATGATATACTATCCGAGGTGTAAAGAGCCGGTGTTCGGTGAACGGAGGACTCCAACCGTCACTTAATATCAGGCGATTAACAAAGTAATATAAGGAGGAAACAAAGATGATTTCTAAAGAAAAGAAACAGGCAATCATTGCAGAGTATGGCAGAAGCGAAGGCGACACAGGTTCACCGGAGGTTCAGGTAGCAATTTTAACAGCAAGAATCAACGAGCTTACAGATCATTTTAAAGCAAATCCAAAGGATCATCATTCCAGAAGAGGACTTCTGAAGATGGTTGGACAGAGACGTGGTCTTCTTGCATATTTGAAGAAAATTGATATCGAGAGATATCGTGCTCTGATCGAGAAACTTGGACTGAGAAAGTAATTTAAGACAAATCAGTAACAGTAACGAAGAAATTCATATAGACTCACAACACAACAAAAAGAGAAGCAGAGTGATCTGCTTCTTTTCTTTGTCCTACTTTTGCTGAAAATCAAATAAAAAGATTGTAACGATGTACTTTCTATGATACAATAAATAAGATTGTGAGCAGGAAATATGTTCCCGAGACCACTGAAAAGCATATTAAAGTATAATGTGTTTTTCAGTAGTTTCGGACATTCCTGTCTGACGAACGAGAATAGAATAAAAGGAGAAACAATCATGTTTAAAAAATTTGAGATGGAACTTGCAGGCAGAACACTGCGTGTAGACGTGGGCCGCGTTGCAAAACAGGCAAACGGCGCTGTGTTGATGCATTATGGGGATACTACGGTATTGTGTACAGCAACTGCTTCTGAAAAGCCGCGAGATGGGATTGATTTTTTCCCGTTAAGCGTAGAATATAACGAGAGAATGTATGCAGTAGGTAAGATTCCGGGAGGCTTTAATAAGAGAGAAGGAAAGGCATCTGAGAATGCAGTCTTGACATGTCGTGTGATTGATCGTCCGATGCGTCCGCTTTTTCCGAAGGACTACAGAAATGATGTGACTTTGGAGAATTTGGTTATGTCAGTGGATCAGAACTGCAGCCCGGAGTTAACAGCAATGCTTGGTGCCGGAATCGCAACTTGTATTTCTGATATTCCGTTTGATGGACCGATTTCTACAACACAGGTAGGGCTTGTTGATGGAGAATTTGTATTTAATCCAACAGCAGATCAGAAAGCAATTTCAGACCTTGCACTTACAGTGGCATCTACAAAAGAGAAAGTAATCATGATCGAGGCGGGAGCGAATGAAGTTCCGGAAGCACAGATGATTGAAGCGATTTATGCAGCCCATGAATTGAATCAGAAAGTGATTGCATTTATAGAGACAATTGTTGCAGAGTGTGGAAAACCGAAACATGCATATGAGAGTTGTGCAGTTCCGGAAGAGTTATTTGCTGCAATCAAAGAAATTGTACCGCCGGCTGAGATGGAAGAGGCTGTGTTTACAGATGACAAGCAGACAAGAGAAGAGAATATCCGTGTAATTACAGAAAAACTAGAAGAGGCATTTGCAGAGAATGACGAATGGCTGGCTGTACTTGGCGAGGCAGTTTATCAGTATCAGAAGAAGACTGTTAGAAAGATGATTCTGAAAGATCACAAACGTCCGGATGGACGTGCAATTGATCAGATTCGTCCGCTGGCTGCGGAAACAGATCTGATTCCGAGAGTGCATGGGTCCGCGATGTTTACAAGAGGACAGACTCAGATCTGTACAGTAACAACTCTTGCGCCGCTTTCTGAAGCTCAGAGACTGGATGGTCTGGATGAGGCAGAGACAACTAAGAGATATATGCATCATTATAATTTCCCGTCTTATTCTGTAGGTGAGACAAAGCCGTCCAGAGGACCGGGACGACGCGAGATTGGACATGGAGCATTGGCTGAGAGAGCCTTGGTTCCGGTATTGCCAAGTGAAGCGGAATTTCCATATGCAATCCGTACAGTGTCTGAGACTTTTGAATCCAATGGCTCTACTTCTCAGGCAAGTGTGTGTGCATCCAGTATGTCATTGATGACAGCAGGTGTGCCGATCAAAGCTGCTGTTGCAGGTATTTCAGCAGGACTGGTAACAGGTGAGACAGATGATGATTATTTGGTACTTACAGATATTCAGGGATTAGAGGATTTCTTTGGTGATATGGACTTTAAGGTGGCAGGTACACATAAAGGTATTACTGCTATTCAGATGGACATTAAGATCCATGGATTGACAAGACCAATCGTAGAAGAAGCGATTGCGGCTACAAAGAAAGCTAGAACTTATATTTTGGACGAGGTAATGAATAAGGCGATTGCTGAACCAAGACCGGAAGTAGGCGAATATGCACCGAAGATTATTCAGATGCAGATTGATCCTCAGAAAATCGGCGATGTAGTTGGACAGAGAGGAAAGACAATCAATGCAATTATTGAGCAGACCGGTGTTAAAATTGACATTGATGACGAGGGTGCTGTATCTATCTGTGGTACTGATAAAGAAAAAATGGAAGAAGCTGCAAAAATGATTCATATTATTGTGACAGAATTTGAAGCAGGTCAGGTTTTTGAAGGTACAGTTGTTAGTATCAAAGAGTTTGGAGCTTTTGTAGAATTTGCACCAGGAAAAGAAGGTATGGTACACATTTCTAAGATTTCCAAAGAACGTGTTAATAAAGTAGAAGATGTCTTGAATCTTGGAGACAAAGTAAAGGTTGTTTGCATGGGAAAAGACAAAATGGGCAGATTCAGTTTCAGTATGAAAGATGTTGTAGAAGATTAAGAACGAAAGACTCAGTGCAGAGGATTTTTCCTCTGTGCCGGGTCTTTTTTTATTGCACAGAATGCTGGGGGCATGCGGAATAAAGATCTTTCGGGTGGGAATCGTGCGTTTGTTCTTTGAAAATATACGTATATTTTAGAAAGCCCCTCATATATTGTTTAAAGAGGTGGACAAGATGGGAGAGAACAGAAAAGAACAACAGATTTATCAGATTCTTGCAAAAAAAATACGTATACTTTTGCAAGGGGAACAGTTAGAACTAAATAAACTGCAGGAAATACGTCTGCGAGTTGGAAAACCATTGATACTTGTGTATAAGAATAGGGAGCTGATACTCCCTGTAAATAGAGCGGAAAAGTATCGTGTTACAAAAGAAGATATGCGTGAAACACTGGATTATATCTGCCATTATTCATTGTATGCTTATGAAACAGAAATGCGGCAGGGGTTTATTACGGTGGAAGGAGGACATCGAGTGGGAATAGCTGGAAAGGTAATATTGGAGGATGACCAGATTAAAAATATGCAGTACATATCGTCTATGAATGTACGGGTGTCACATGAGGTTGTGGGGTGTGCTGATAGTGTTTTACCTTACATTACAAGGAATAGAGAAGTTTGTCACACATTGATTATTTCTCCACCCCGGTGCGGTAAAACAACATTGATCCGGGATTTGATCCGGCAAATTTCAGATGGAAACGGATATGTAAAAGGCTGTACAGTCGGCGTAGTGGATGAGCGTTCTGAACTGGGCGGGTGTTATTTGGGGATTGCGCAAAACGATATGGGAATGCGAACGGATATTTTGGACGGCTGCCCGAAAGCGGAAGGGATGATTTTGTTGATTCGTTCTATGGCGCCGCGGGTGCTTGCAGTGGATGAAATAGGAGGGGAAGATGAGACTAGGGCGCTGGAATATGCAATGCAGTGCGGGTGCAAATTAATCGCCAGTGTGCATGGGAAAGATTTGGATGAGATAGCGGAAAAGCCAGGCTTGCAAGGATTGGTGATGCACAGAAGATTTGAGCGGTATGTTGTGCTGGATGATGGGAAATATCCAGGAACGATAAAAGAAATTTATAATGAACAGAGGAAGGTGTTATGCAGAAATTGATCGGTGCTTCCATGATTCTGCTGGCAACCAGTGGGGCGGGAATGATTTACGGTTTGGAACAGCAATGGTATCTAGAAAAGCTAATTTATATCCGGCATATCGTGTATATGTTAAAAGGAGAGTTGGATTATGCGAACATTCCGTTGGGGGAAGTGTTCGGAAGGGTTGCAGTACGAGTGAAGGAGCCCTATCGCAGATGGCTTCATGCGTTGGAAAAACAAGTAGAGAACAGAGAGGAAGATGGATTTTTTAAAATATGGATGCGTAGTATAGACCGGTATTTGTCGGAATTGCATCTGAAAAGTGAACACGCGATACAACTAAAAGAATTGGGGACCTATTTGGGAAAAATGGACAGTGTGTCTGAGAGTCGGAATCTGCAGTTGTATATAGAACGGCTGGAACTGGAAATAGAAAAGGCTCGAAGTGGACTGGCATCGAAAAAAAGAATTGGGAACTGTCTGGGGGTGATGGGAGGACTGTTTTTGATTGTGATTTTTATCTAAGGAGGAAACATGAGTATCAATCTGATTTTTAAAATTGCTGCAGTAGGAATTTTGGTATCAATCTTAAGTCAGGTGCTGAAACACAGTGGGCGAGATGAACAGGCATTTCTTGTGAGTTTTGCAGGGCTGATTCTTGTATTAACCTGGGTACTTCCGTTTATATATGAGCTATTTGAATCTGTACAGCGCATGTTTTCTTTGTAGAAAGAAAGCGGAGAAAGGCAGTGAAAAAGATGAATATGATACAGATTGGCATGATCGGTGTGCTTGGTGCATTGTTGGCAATTCAGTTTAAGGGTGGAAAAACAGAATATGGAATCTATTTAAGTGCTGCGGTCAGTATGCTGCTGTTTGTATGCATTGTAGACCGGTTAGAGCTGTTTGTGGGGACGATAGAAGAAATCAGTCGGTATATAACGATTGATAGAGGGTATATTTCTACAATGTTAAAAATGATTGGAATTACATATATTGCAGAATTTGCATCCGGTATATGTAAAGATACAGGATATCAGACCATTGCAGTTCAGATTGAAATCTTTAGCAAACTTACAATTTTGGCAATGGGGGTTCCGGTATTGCTTGCTCTGTTGGAAACGATACAGGAGTTCCTGTTATGAAAGAAAAGATTGGAAGATGGATATTATGGATAGCGTTTGTTCTAATATTAGTGGAAAATTCAATTTCTGTGAAAGCAGCTGAAGAATCTATAACTGCAGATACTTTGGAAAAAGTACAGTTACAAACAGAAGAACGAATTTTAGAAGAGCTTGATTTTTCAGAGATTGATCAAAGCCTTGGGAAAATTTTTCCGGAGCAGAAAATTCGATTTCGAGAAGTATTGGAGATCTTCCTTATGGGAGAAGAAGATCAACTAAAGGAAACAGCGATTCAGTATGTATCTGATTTGTTTTCCTATGAATACAGAAATCAGAAGAAAAATCTGGTTTATATGTTGTTGCTTGCAGTTACAGCAGCAGTCTTTGCTAATTTTTCCGGTGCACTGAAAAATAAACAGGCATCGCAGATTAGTTTTTATGTATTGTATATGTTGTTGATTACAGTGTGCTTGAATACGTTTCGTATGGCAATTGGTGGCGTGGAACATCAGTTAGAACTATTAAGTGAATTCATGAAAGTGCTCTGTCCAGGTTATTTTCTTGCAGTTGCATTGGCATCCGGGAGCAGCAGTGCACTGATTTTTTACCAAATCGTTCTTTTTGTGATCTATCTTGTGGAAGTTTTTATTTTGAAATTTCTTCTGCCGGTTGTCCATGTATACATTATGGTACAGGTTATGAACGATATGTTGGGAGAAGAAACGTTGTCAGAATTTGGAGAACTTCTGAAAAAAACAGTTCTTTGGAGTTTGAAATCATTGCTTGGCCTCGTCATTGGAATTAATGTGATTCAAGGATTGTTATCGCCTGCGATTGATACATTGAAACGTACTACAGTAAGCAAGGCGATTGAGGCGATTCCAGGAATTGGGAATACATTTGGTAGTATGACAGATGTTGTCTTAGGAACAACTGTTTTGATTAAAAATGGAATTGGTGTAGTAGGGGCTGTTCTTGCTTTAGGGATTTGTCTGTTGCCGATTGTACAAATGGTAATATTGACATTTTTGTATAAAGTAACGGCTGCTTTGGTACAGCCGATATCGGATAAACGGATTACGAACTGTATAGGTGGAGTAAGTTCTGGTTATGAATTGATTTTAAAGGTATTGTGTACAGTTATGGTTTTATTTTTGCTTACGCTTGCAATTGTAACGGCGTCTACTTCGTGAAACGACAAAGAAAGGGAAGAAGGTTGGATATGTTGGATACGGTGTATAGCTGGATGAAAAATACAGCATTCTATCTAGTAATTATGACAGCGGTGTTGGAGGTTCTTCCGGGAAATACGTATAAAAAATATGTTCGTTTTTTTACCGGACTTGTTCTGATTTTACTTGTGTTATCTCCTGTTTTGAAATGGACAGGAACAGTTGATACTTTTCGATTAGAATATAAGCAACAGGAGGAAAAATTTCGAGCAGAGATGGAACGACAGCTGGATTTTGAAGAAGAGAGAGAAGAGCCGGTGTCGGTAGAAAGGAACCAGATTGGAGTGGAGGAAGTCAAAATTGGAGAAATGGAAGAATCAAATATGGAGCTGGATTCATTCAGAGAATAGACTGCCAAAAAAGAGTCAATTACTCCTTCTGCTTTTGGTGGGGATGTTGCTATTAGTGATCGCAATTCCGGTTACTCCTTCCGGAGAGAAAAAGGAATCTGATACATTCCAAAAGGAGACAGGAGAAACAGGTGTGAAGCAAAGTGGACAAATCAATACAGATACGATGGAAGAATACGAAGCGATTCTGGAACAAAGAGTTGCGTCTGCGCTTGAGTATGTAGAGGGAGTTGGAAAAACAGAAGTTATGATTACGTTGAAATCCTCTTCGCAAAAAGTTGTTGAGAAAGATCAAACGGGGGATAGCCGTACTACAGAGGAAAAGGATTCTGCGGGGGGAACAAGGACAGAAAAATCACGAAGTTCAGAACGGACAAGCGTCTATACGCAGTCAACGGATGGAACACAGATTCCGTATGTAAGTAAAGAGTTGACTCCAGAGGTAGAAGGGGTTCTGGTGATCGCAGAGGGTGGTGATAATGCGGTTGTAATTCAAAATATTACAGAAGCAATTCAGGCATTATTTGGAATTGATGCGCATAAGATAAAAATAATGAAACGGACAGCTACATAAAAAAGGAGGGTTTCTGTGAAACGTATTTTTAAGAAAAATCAGATTATAATTGCAACTTTGGCGGTGATGATCGCCATAGCCGGATATTTGAATTATTCCGGTGTACTGTTTGGAAAAGATCCGGGAAGTACGGAAGCGAATACAGATATGGTGAACCAGGAACTGTTGGATATTTCAGAAGAAGACGTGTCATCGGGTGAAATAGCGAGTAATGATGCAGAAGTGGAAGGAACACCTGGGGAGGCGGTGTTGACAAATGGGACTGCAGATACAACTGTAGCACAGGCGAAGGTGTCCAGAGAGCAGGTGCGGGCACAAAACAAAGAAACACTGCAAGGAATCATTGATAACGTAAATATCAGTGAAGAGGAAAAACAGGATGCAGTGGCGCAGATGGTGTTGATGACGCAATTGTCAGAGCAGGAAGTTGCAATTGAAACATTGATGGCATCCAAAGGTTTTTCAGAGGCTGTTGTGAATTTGACACAGGATTCAGCTGATATTGTAGTTAAGGCAGAGGAGCTGACTGATGCGAATCGTGCACAGATTGAGGATATTGTCACAAGAAAAACGGAAATTGCACCGGAAAATGTTGTGATTACGCCGATTCATGAATAAAAGATTGCGGCTGTCCGATACTTATGGTAGAATCTAAAGTTGGTGCATCGCACTTTTATGATGTATCAGTTGTTAAGAAATGGATGATAAAATGTACAGGAGATAGAATTATGTCAGATATTACAAATGAAATAAAAAAACGTCGGACATTCGCGATTATTTCTCACCCTGATGCGGGAAAGACTACCTTGACAGAAAAATTTTTACTTTATGGTGGTGCAATCAATCAGGCGGGATCTGTAAAAGGAAAGGCAACAGCCAAACATGCGGTGTCCGACTGGATGGAAATCGAAAAAGAAAGAGGTATTTCTGTTACTTCTTCTGTATTGCAGTTTAATTATGGGGGATTCTGTATTAATATTCTGGATACACCGGGTCATCAGGATTTCTCTGAAGATACGTATCGTACACTGATGGCGGCAGATTCAGCAGTCATGGTCATTGATGCATCGAAGGGGGTAGAGGCGCAGACAAGAAAGCTGTTTAAGGTCTGCGTCATGCGCCATATTCCAATCTTTACATTTATCAATAAGATGGATAGAGATGCAATGGATACGTTTGAACTGTTAGACGATATTGAGAAAGAGCTGGGGATTGCCACTTGTCCGGTAAACTGGCCGATTGGATCCGGAAAAGGATTTAAAGGGGTATATGACCGGGCAAAGCGTGAAGTTGAGTTGTTCTCTGATACGCAGAAGGGAACAAAAATGGGAGAGGTGCAGACAATTTCAGAGGAAGATCCGGATCTTGAGGCAGTGATTGGTTCCGATGCAAAAGCAATTTTAGAGGAAGAAATTGAACTTTTGGATGGAGCAGCGGCAGAATTTGATCAGGAACTGGTGTCTAAAGGAGAGTTGTCTCCAGTATTTTTTGGTTCTGCGTTGACAAACTTTGGAGTGGAAACATTTTTGAAACACTTTTTGAAAATGACTTCGTCTCCATTACCGCGTATGTCAGATCATGGGGAAATCGACCCGATGACAGAAAAAGACTTTTCTGCTTTCGTGTTTAAGATTCAGGCAAATATGAATAAGGCGCATCGCGACCGTATTGCATTTATGCGAATCTGTTCCGGAAAGTTTGAAGCGGGAATGAATGTGTATCATGTGCAGGGCGGTAAAGACGTGCGTTTGTCACAGCCACAGCAGATGATGGCAAGTGAAAGAAAAATAATTGAAACTGCATGCGGCGGAGATATTATCGGTGTATTCGATCCGGGGATTTTTTCTATTGGAGATACTCTTACTACGTCGAAAGAAAAATTCGCTTATGAAGGAATTCCGACATTTGCTCCGGAACATTTTGCGCGTGTCCGTCAAGTGGATACTATGAAAAGAAAACAGTTTGTTAAGGGGATTAATCAGATTGCGCAGGAAGGTGCAATTCAGATTTTCCAGGAATACAATACCGGAATGGAAGAAATTATCGTAGGTGTTGTAGGTGTTCTGCAGTTTGATGTGTTGAAATATCGCCTGGAAAATGAATATAATGTGGAAATCCGTCTGGAAACACTGCCGTATGAGCATATTCGCTGGATTGAAAATGATGAGATTGATATGGACAAGCTTACCGGAACGTCAGATATGAAGAAAATCAAAGATTTAAAAGATAGACCGTTGCTGCTGTTTGTGCATGAATGGAGTATCCGAATGACACAGGAAAGAAATGAAGGATTGATTCTTTCTGAATTTGGCAGATAGCCGGGAACTGTGGAAGAACGATGGAAGAAACAGCGATATAAAAACTTGTTTGCAAATGATGTGATATTTGGTATAATACAGAAAGAGATTGAACCAGATAGGAGGTTTTTGATATGGCAAAGGACGAAAGAAAGAATTATACAATACAAAATGACAATAGCCTGGGAGAAGTGCAGATTGCTGATGAAGTTGTTGCAATTATAGCTGCGTTGGCTGCCACAGAAGTAGAAGGCGTGGATTCTATGGCTGGCAATGTGACCAATGAACTGGTGAGCAGACTTGGAATGAAGAACCTTTCAAAGGGTGTAAAGGTAGACGTTTTAGAGGGTGTAGTGACCGTTACATTGGCGCTGAATTTAAAATATAATTACAGCATCGTAGAGGTAACTGCAAAGGTTCAGGAGAAGGTGAAGGCTGCCATTGAAAATATGACTGGGTTGGAAGTTGCAGATATTAATATCCGTGTTGCCGGTGTAGAAATGAATTCTCAGGAGTGAGAAAAACATTTGTAAGGGAAATTTTTGGAAATAGGCAGTTGCTGTGGAGAGTTGTATCTTGCCAAGATATGACTCTCTGTAGTATAATAAAGGATGTCGTTAAGACATCCTTTTTGCTTTGCCAAAAAACAGGAATTCATACGGTAAAGCAGTTTTTGTCACAGTGTGTATGACATAGAAGGAACAGGCAGAAAGGAGCCAGTATGGTAAGAACAGAACTTCGCGAACATATCTTTAAGATGGTATTTCAACTAGAGTTTCACAATCCGGAGGAATTGCCGGAGAATCTGACACTATATTTTGATAGTCTGGAGAATGCTGCGGATCGTGATAAAGAATATATTGAACAGAAATATAAGGCAGTGGTTGAGAAAGTAGCAGAGATTGATGAGATGATTGATGCTAAGAGTGAAAACTGGAAGACAAAACGTATGAACAAGGTAGACCTTGCAATTTTACGGCTTGCAGTATATGAAATGAAATGGGATGAGGATGTTCCAACAGGTGTTGCAATCAACGAAGCAGTGGAACTGGCAAAGAAGTTCAGTGGAGAGGGAGCACCGGCATTTGTAAATGGTGTGCTTGCGCGTTTGACAGAGTAAGGAAAAGTTATGCGTAATGTTTATACAGTCAAGCAGGTGAACAATTATATTAAGAATATGTTCACACAAGATTTTATGCTGAATCGTATTTATGTAAAAGGGGAAGTATCGAACTGCAAGTATCATACTTCCGGACATATTTATTTTTCATTAAAGGATGAGTCCGGCACAATTGCCTGCGTGATGTTTGCAAGTGCAAGGTCCGGGCTTTCTTTTCGTATGCAGGAAGGCCAGACAGTGATCGTGCTGGGAGCTGTCAGTGTATATGAAAGAGATGGAAGATATCAGCTTTATGCGAAAGAGATTATGCTGGATGGAGTAGGGCTTTTATATGAAAGGTATGAGGCACTGAAACAGGAACTGGAAGAAATGGGAATGTTCGCTGCTGAATATAAACAGCCGATTCCGAAGTTTGCAAAGAAAATCGGAATTGTAACTGCACCTACGGGCGCTGCAATACGAGATATCATTCATATTGCAACAAGGAGAAATCCATATGTGCAGCTAATTCTTTATCCGGCGCTTGTGCAGGGTGAAGAGGCCGCAGCCAGTATTGTAAAGGGAATTCAGGTGATGGAGAAGCAGGATGTAGATGTTATCATAGTTGGACGTGGCGGCGGATCCATAGAAGATCTTTGGGCGTTTAATGAAGAGTCGGTAGCAAGAGCCATTTTTCATTGCAGGATTCCTGTGATTTCAGCAGTGGGGCATGAAACAGACACTTTGATTTCGGATTATGTGGCTGATTTGCGTGCGCCAACACCGTCAGCAGCTGCTGAATTGGCGGTATATGAGTATAGTGCTGTAGAAAATACACGCAAAGAATTTGAACTTCGATTAAAACGGCAGATGCAGCTGAGAATTCAGTCAGAAAGAAATAAGGCTGAACGGATGGCATTGCGACTAAAATATACACATCCAAAACAGAAATTAAATGAAAAAAGACAACAGGCAGTGGATTTGGAGAATCAGCTGCGTATGTTGATGAAACAGAAATTAGATGAGAATCGTCACTGGTTAGCGCTTTATATCGAACAGATGAGAAGATTATCGCCTATTGAGAAGATGAGTCAGGGATATTCTTATGTTGAGAACCGGAAACTGGAGAATATCCATAGTGTGTCACAGGTGAAAAAGGGAGAAGAGATACAGATTCGTTTGGCAGATGGAACGATTTACGCAAGTGTTACCGGAACGAAGAAGGAGGAGTTGCCATGGCTGAAAAAAGAGAGGAAACACAGGAACTCACATTAGAAGAACAGTTTCAGGCATTGGATACCATTGTAAATAAACTGGAACGGGAAGAGGTTACTTTGGAAGAATCTTTTCAACTCTATCATCAGGGGATGACCTTATTGAAAAAATGCAATGAGACAATTGATACCGTAGAGAAAAAAGTATTAATGCTGGATGAGGATGGGAAAACATATGAATTTTAGAGATGAGCAGGAAAAACGGGTAAAAGAGATTGAAGAGATTTTGAAAAAGAGACTTCCGTTAAAAGAGGGGAAGCAGAAACAAATTATGGAAGCTATGGAATATAGTCTTCTGGCAGGTGGAAAGCGTCTCCGACCTATGCTGATGCTGGAGACTTATCGATTGTTTGGCGGGCGTTCTTCTGTTATCGAACCTTTTATGGCGGCATTGGAAATGATCCATACCTATTCTCTTGTACATGATGATCTTCCGGCAATGGATAATGATGAGTATCGAAGAGGTCGTAAAACGACTCATGTTGTATATGGAGAGGGAATGGGGATTTTGGCAGGAGATGCATTGTTAAATTATGCATTTGAAATAGCTGCCTCGGCTTTTGACATGGAAGATGTTGATGCTGCAAAGATTGGAAAAGCAATTCAGATTCTATCCGGAAAAGCTGGGATCTATGGAATGATAGGCGGACAGGTTGTAGATGTTTTGTCTACCGGACAGGAAGTGGATGGAGAAACACTGGACTTTATTTATCAGTTAAAAACGGGTGCACTGATTGAATGTGCGATGATGATTGGCGCCGTTTTAGCCGATGCGGACAGTGAGCAGGTTCAAGCAGTGGAACAAATTGCGGCAAAAGTGGGAATGGCATTCCAAATTCAGGATGATATTTTAGATGTGACCAGTACGGCTGAAGTATTGGGGAAACCTATTCACAGTGATGAGAAGAATGAAAAAACAACATATGTGACTTGGAAAGGTTTGGAAGAAGCAAAACGGGAAGTTGCCCGGTTGTCTGAAGAGGCGGTTGGAGAATTGCGACAATTCCATCCGGAAGACGATTTTTTGGAGACATTACTGCTTTCTTTGATCCATCGGGATAAATAGAAAATACTGTGGGATCGTTTGTGAATTTAGCGAAAAGGGGTACACCTTATGGTTTTAGAAAAGATTCAAAAAGAAAACGATATAAAGAAACTGGAAGCGGAGGAATTGGATCTGCTGGCGCAGGAAATCCGAGAGTTTTTAATTGAGAAGATCAGTAAAACCGGAGGACATCTGGCATCCAATCTGGGGGTTGTGGAATTGACGATGGCGCTTCATCTTGTTTTTGACCTTCCGGAAGATAAATTGATCTGGGATGTGGGACATCAGGCATATACGCATAAATTGTTGACAGGTCGCAGGGAAGGCTTTGATGAGTTGCGTAAATTTGGAGGTATGAGCGGTTTTCCAAAAAGAGGAGAAAGTCCGTGTGATGCATTTGATACCGGACATAGTTCTACGTCTATATCTGCAGGGCTGGGGCTTGTAGCAGCACGTAATATGCAGAATGAGAATTATAGTGTTGTTTCTATCATCGGAGATGGATCAATGACTGGCGGAATGGCGTATGAAGCGTTAAATAATGCTGCTCGGCAAAAGGGGAATTTTATTATTGTCTTGAACGATAATAATATGTCGATTTCGGAAAATGTAGGTGCAATGTCACGTTATCTGGACGGATTACGCACTGCAGAAGCATATACAGAATTAAAGCGAGGGGTAGAGGATACACTGAAAAAGATACCGGGGCGAGGAGAAAAAATCGTTTATCAGATTCGAAAGACAAAAAGTGGAATTAAGCAGCTGATTGTACCGGGCATGTTTTTTGAGGATATGGGAATTACTTATCTGGGACCGGTAGATGGGCATGATCTGAAAAAAATGATTAAGGTGCTTCGGGAAGCGAAGCGTCTGGATCGACCGGTTCTGGTTCATGTTTTAACAAAAAAGGGTAAGGGATATCTTCCGGCAGAGGAAAATCCTTCCAAATTTCATGGAACCGGGCCGTTTGAGATAGAAACCGGAGTGGCAATCACAACCTCGGATAAGGATAGCTATACAGATGTCTTTTCGAAGGTAATCTGTGATATCGGCAAGTCTAATCGGAAGGTTGTGACAATTACTGCAGCGATGGCAGATGGAACCGGCTTGAGCAGATTTGCCAAATATTTTCCACAGCGATTTTTTGATGTAGGTATTGCTGAAGAACATGCGCTTACGTTTGCTGCCGGACTTGCGGCAGGCGGGATGAAACCAGTGGTTGCATTGTATTCCTCTTTTTTACAGAGAGCTTATGATCAGGCGATTCACGACATCTGTATGCAGAACCTTCCTGTTATGATTGCTGTAGATCGGGCGGGATTGGTTGGAAATGACGGAGAAACACATCAAGGTGTTTTTGATCTTTCGTTTTTGAGTATGATTCCGAACATGACAGTTATGGCGCCTAAAAACAGATGGGAATTGGCAGATATGGTTCGGTTTTGCGTGGATTATGATGCGCCGGTTGCACTCCGGTATCCAAGAGGAACTGCATATGAGGGGTTAAAGGAATTTCGTGCTCCCATTGAGTATGGAAAGAGTGAACTGCTTTATGAAGAAGAAAGTATTGCAATTTTGTTTGTCGGGCATATGTCTGAACTTGCAGAGTCTGTGCGTACAGAATTGAAAGATATGGGATATAGCTGCTCGCTTGTAAATGCGCGTTTTATAAAGCCTCTGGATACGGAAATGATTGAGCGGCTCAGTCGAGAGCATCGTTTGCTTGTAACGATTGAAGAAAACGTTCTGAGTGGCGGATATGGGGCGAGAGTATTGGATTATGTTTCAAAAGAAAAGTTGCCGGTACATGTCTGCAGGATCGGGCTCCCGGATGCATTTATTGAGCAGGGAAACATCGACCTTTTGCGTCGGGAAAATGGACTGGAAAAATCTGCAATCGTGAAGAAAATTATTAATGAATATGCAGAAATGATAGAAAAATAGAGGATTAGGATAACATGAAAGAACGTTTGGATGTGCTGCTTGTAAAGCGGAATCTGGCAGAGTCCAGAGAAAAGGCAAAGGCAATTATTATGTCTGGAAATGTATTTGTTGAGGGACAGCGAGAGGATAAGGCAGGAACAACATTTTCGGAGGAAGTGCAGATTGAAATTAAGGGACATACGCTGCCTTATGTTAGTCGTGGCGGTCTGAAACTGGAGAAAGCATTGGCTAATTTCGATGTGACAGTGGAAGGAAAGGTATGTACAGATGTGGGTTCTTCTACTGGTGGTTTTACAGATTGTATGTTACAGAATGGAGCAGTAAAAGTATTTGCAATAGATGTCGGCAGGGGACAGCTGGATTGGAAACTGCGTCAGGATGAGCGGGTTGTTTGCATGGAAAAGACAAATATCCGTTATGTAACACCGGAAGATATCGGAGAGCCGATTGACTTTTCTTCAATCGATGTATCTTTTATCTCTTTAACTAAAGTTTTGGAACCAATCCGTAATTATTTGAAGGCAGATGGGGAGATTGTGGCATTGATTAAGCCTCAGTTTGAAGCCGGAAGAGAGAAAGTGGGAAAGAAAGGTGTTGTGCGGGAGCGCAGTACACATCGGGAAGTGATTGAGAAGGTTGCAGTCTATGCACATTCTATTGGATTTGAGATTCTGAATATTGATTTTTCACCGATTAAAGGACCGGAAGGTAATATTGAATATTTGATCCATTTGAAAAAGCATGAAGATCATGAAGTGCCGGAAATTACAGTGGATCTTAGATCTGTTGTGGATCGTGCTTTTGAAGAACTGCAGCATTAAGAGAGGAAACATTATGGAGCGGTTTTATATCATTACAAACAATCTGAAAGATATAGACTACCGGATTACCAGAGAAATGAAAGCATATATAGAGGCGAATGGAAAGGAATGCCTGCTTTGTGAGAAAGATGAAGAAGGACATATTATTCCAGAAAAAGTACCGGAGCACTGTGATTGTGGAATTGTATTAGGTGGAGATGGAACATTGATCCGGGCAGCGCGTGAATTGATAGATTATGATATTCCGCTGTTGGGTGTGAATATGGGGACTCTAGGGTATTTGACGGAAGTAGAACTTCCAAATTACAAAGAAGCATTGGGCAGATTATTTGAATATACTCCGGAAATCGAAAAACGTATGATGATACAGGGATGTGTTATTGGGAAACGGAGACAGGATAATATTGCAATGAATGATATTGTAATCACGCGGGAAGGCGGGCTTAGAATTGTTCATTTTAACGTCTATGTTAATGGATTATTTATGAGTAGTTATCAGGCAGATGGTCTGATTATATCTACACCGACAGGATCCACAGGTTACAATCTTTCGGCAGGCGGTCCGGTTGTAGAACCAACAGCAAGTATGTTGGTTATTACACCAATCTGTTCACATGCATTGAATGCGAGCAGTGTTGTTCTTTCAGCAGAAGATACGATTGAAGTGGAGATCTGTGAAGGCCGATATGGGCGGACAGAACGGGCTCTTGTTACATTTGATGGTGCAGAGACAGTGGCTCTGGAGTCAGGAGACCGGGTAAAAGTGGAAAAGGCAGAAGCATATACTAGGTTGATTAAACTTAGTAAAGAGAGCTTTATTAAAACAATGAGGGAAAAGATGAAAGGAAACTAAACGTATGAAAGTGAGTCGTCATGCAAAAATTATTGAACTGATCAATCAGTATAATGTAGAGACACAGGAAGAATTGGCAGACCGTCTGAATGATGCCGGATTTAAAGTGACGCAGGCAACTGTTTCCAGAGATATCAGAGATCTGAAACTGACGAAAGTTTCAGTCAATGGAGGAAAACAAAAATATGTTATTTTGAAACCGGAAGAAGATGGCATGAATGAAAAATATGTCAGGGTTTTGTGTGACGGATTTCTTTCCATGGATATGGCACAGAATATTCTTGTGATTAAGACGGTCTCTGGGATGGCCATGGCGGTTGCAGTTGCGGTTGATGCTATGAAATGGCATGAAGTTGTTGGGTGTATAGCAGGGGATGATACGATTATGTGTGCAATCCGTACTGCAGAAGACACGAGGGCTGTAATGGATAAGATTCGTAAAATTGTGTCAAAAGGTAAATAATTATGTTAGAAAATTTACATGTAAAAAACTTGGCCTTAATTGATGAGATTGAGGTGGATTTTCATCCCGGCTTAAATATTTTGACTGGTGAAACAGGTGCAGGAAAATCTATTCTTTTAGGCTCTGTGAATTTGGCACTGGGAGGTCGCTATACAGCGGATCTGCTTCGGACAGGAAGTAAGTTTGGACTGGTAGAATTAACATTTTTAGTTGAAAATGAAACAATTATAGAACAACTTGGAAAGTTGGACATCTATCCGGAAGATGGGCGGATCACTTTAAGCCGTAAATTAATGAAAGGCAGAAGTACCAGTAAAATCAATGGAGAAACGGTTAGTATGAGCACTTTAAAAGATGTTGCAAGTATGCTCATAGATATACATGGACAGCATGAACACCAATCTCTTTTGCATAAGAAAAATCATTTGGCTTTTCTGGATCTTTATGCCAGGGATTCGGTTTCTGGTTTAAAAGAAGAAACCGCAGAGGCATATCGAGTATATCAGCGCTGTAAGTGCAAATTAGAAGAATCCAGTATGGACGAGAGGGAACGGCAAAAAGAATTATCTCTGACAGAATTTGAGGTTAATGAAATTGAAGAAGCAGATTTATCTGAGGGAGAAGATGAAGAATTAGAACATACTTACCGACGAATGCTTGATGGCAAAAAAATAACGGAAGGAATCGCAGAGGCTTATCAATATACAAGCGAAGATGCCTCTGGAAATGCCAGTGACTATTTGAGCCGCGCAATTCGTGCACTTCAGGAAGCTGCAGAGTGTGATGAACAAGGTGACTCTCTTTATTCTCAGCTCTTAGAAATTGATAGTCTGCTTAATGATTTCAATCGGGAATTATCTGATTATGCAAAATCGTTTGAGTTTTCAGAAGAAGAGTATTATGATACAGAAAATCGGCTGAATGAAATAAATCATTTAAAGGCAAAATATGGAAACTCCGTAAAAGATATATTGGAATATTGTGAAGAAAAAAAGCAAAGACTAAAAGAACTGGAAGATTATGAAAATTATATATTAAATTTGCATGAACAACTGGAAAATGCAGAAAAAAAATATCGTAAAACAGCTTCAGAACTTAGCAAAAAACGACAAAATGCAGCGAAAAATTTTGTCGATGAAATTAGAAATGGTCTTGCTGATTTGAATTTTCTTGATATACAGTTTGAGATGCGGTTTACAGAATTGTCTGCATATACAGCTGGTGGAATGGATGAAGCGGAGTTTTATCTGTCTGCAAATCCCGGAGAGGCACTGCGTCCGATGGGATTGGCGGCTTCCGGGGGAGAATTATCCAGAATTATGCTGGTGATCAAGAGTGTGCTTGCAGACAGAGAGGATACGCCGACATTGATTTTTGATGAGATTGATACCGGAATCAGTGGAATTACCGCGGGTAAGGTGGCTGAAAAGATGCATCTTATCGGAGACTCGAGACAGGTACTTTGTATTACGCATTTGGCGCAGATTGCGGCAATGGCAGATACGCATTACCGAATCGAAAAATCTTCACAAGAACATTCTACGCATACGGAAATTTATGAGTTAGAAGAAAAAGAGTCGATTGAGGAACTTGCAAGACTTCTGGGAGGAGCAAAGGTTACGGAAAGCATTTTGGAAAGTGCGAAAGAAATGAAAACATTGGCAAAGTGTGAAAGATAATACCAGTGTGAAATAGAGAAAAGTGTCACATACTAAAACGGACATCGGAAATCAGTAATGATGAATCGAATGTCCGTTTTTCTTTTTGTTTTTCTTTTTAATTAAGATAGAAAGGACGTGTATGTGGTGTATAAAAATAAGAAAAAAATAATACTTTTTACATTTTTTTGCGTTTCTGTATTTTTTTCCGGATACTTGGGATGGTCTTATGCAGTTGAAGTGCCGCAGGAAGAGGTGAGTACGGAAAAAATCGATGAAAGTACAGTGCTTGTCGGCGGCATGCCGGTTGGAATATATATGGAAACAGAAGGGGTACTTGTATTGGATACGCAAAGTATTCAGGGGATACATGGCGAAGTTCACAATCCGGCTCGGAATTTGGTGAAAGCTGGTGATTATATTATTGCTGTAAATGGGAAAATCATTCAGGACAAAAAATCATTGATTCAAGTCTTACATGAAATGGATGAAAAAGATGTTGTGTTGAAACTGAGGCGTCAAAATGAGGTTCTGGAAGTGAAACTGGAAGCTGTAGAATGTGACGGTCATGAATATAAACTTGGAATCTGGGTCCGAGATAATGTACAGGGACTTGGTACAGTTACGTTTCTTACGGCAAATAGTCAATATGGTGCCTTAGGACATGGGATTCATGATGTAGATACCAATGTTCTGATGGATATACAAGAAGGGAGTCTGTATCGAACCAGTATTCGCTCTGTGGTTAAAGGTGAAAATGGAATTCCAGGAAGTATGGAAGGAATGATTGTATATAATGAATATAATCGTTTGGGAACAGTTGAGAAAAATACGGAAGCGGGGATATATGGAACAATTCAGGATATTGGACCATTGTTCGAAGAACAGATTCCGGTTCGTGTTGCCCAAAAAGAAGAAATTGAAGTTGGGAATGCTAAGATTCGTTGCTTTTTAGATGGAAAAATTCAAGAATATGAGATCCAGATAATGGATGTGGATTATAATGCGAAAGAAATCAATAAGGGTATCGTTCTACAGGTGACAGATCCGAGGTTGCTGGAAGAAACCGGCGGTATTATACAAGGGATGAGTGGGTCTCCTATTTTGCAGAATGGGAAATTAATCGGAGCGGTTACCCATGTATTTGTTAATGATCCATCCAAGGGATATGGAATTTTCGCAGAGACAATGTTACGCCAATTGTAAAATACTGTCAAAAGATAGAGGTTACAAAAGAATAAAAAACCCCCAAAAAGTCGACATTCTTTGTCGAATTGGCACGGATAAATATCCTTGATTTCTGCATAATTATACAAGTATAATGGTCTAAGTGGTGTTTCTTTAGTTCGGGCTTCAAGTTATAGGAGGATTAGGGGATTATGGAGCATTTGAACGTGGCCATCGCAGACGATAATGAAAGAATTTTAGACATGTTGGAAGAGGTGATCAACATGGACAAAGATTTAAAAGTTGTTGGAAAAGCAAAAAATGGGGAAGAGATGTGTCAGATTATCAAAAATAAAGAACCAGATGTTGTTCTTCTTGATTTGATTATGCCGAAAATGGATGGTCTGGCAGTTATGGAAAAAGTAAATCATGATAATACAGGCATAAAACATCCGCATTTTATTGTTGTTACTGCAGTTGGTCAGGAGAAAATTACAGAAGATGCTTTTAACAAAGGTGCAAATTACTATATTATGAAACCATTTAATAATAAGGTACTAGTAGATCGAATAAAGACTGTAAGCAGAGTGTTCCAAAATCACGAAAGAAAAAATGAAGAAACAATGGAGACAACCCAGATTCGGGAAGAGGATCTGGAAACACGAGTAACGAATATGCTGCACGAAATCGGGATACCGGCGCATATTAAAGGGTACCATTATTTGCGGGATGCGATTATGATGGCGGTGGAAGATATGGATGTTTTAAACGCAATTACAAAAATTTTATATCCGACAGTTGCAAAAAAATATCAGACAACATCTAGCAGAGTAGAACGAGCAATCCGTCATGCAATAGAAGTGGCGTGGAGCAGAGGAAAACTGGATACTTTAGATGAACTTTTTGGATATACTGTCAGTAACGGGAAAGGGAAACCGACAAATTCAGAATTTATAGCTCTGATCTCGGATACAATTCAGCTGGAGTATAAACACAAATAATTAAATCTTTTCAAGTGCTTTGAAATGCGGTATAATAATAAACAGAATTGCTGAAGAATGAAGAAAGTGGAGGAGTTATCATGAGGAATATTTTATTTGTATCTTCAGAATGTGTGCCGTTTATTAAAACTGGAGGATTGGCAGATGTAGTGGGGTCACTGCCAAAATATTTTGACAAAAGTAAATATGATGTGCGTGTTGTTTTGCCAAAGTATAACTGCATGTTTCAGAAATGGAAAGATATGATGGAATATGTAGATCATTTCTACATGAATCTGGCAGGGGAAGATCGTTATGTAGGAATTATGAAATGTGAATATGAGGGAATTACATTTTATTTTATCGACAACGAGTATTACTTTAACGGTTTTGCACCGTACGATGGAGATCCGAGATGGAATATCGAAAAATTTGCATTTTTTTCAAAAGCAGTTTTGAGTATTCTTCCGGTGATTGATTTTCGCCCAGAATTGATTCATTGCCATGACTGGCAGACTGGTCTGGTTCCAGTTTATTTGGATAATTTCCGTTATATGGGAGAGTATTATAGAGGGATTAAGACGGTAATGACAATACATAATTTAAAATTCCAGGGTGTCTGGGATACAAAGACAGTTCGAGAAATCACAGGATTGCCGGAGTACTATTTTGTGCCAGATAAGATGGAGGCTTATAAAGATGCTAATCTGTTAAAGGGCGGTATTGTTTATGCAGATAAAGTGACGACAGTAAGTCAGACATATGCACAGGAGATTAAGACACCATTCTATGGAGAGGCTTTGGATGGGCTGATGAATGCGAGATCCAATGACTTGTGGGGGATTGTGAATGGTTTGGATTACAATGAGTGGAATCCAGAAACAGATCCGAAGATTTATAAGAATTTTACTGCAGAGAATTTCCGTAAAAATAAAGTGATTAATAAGACTGAACTTCAGAGAGAACTTGGGTTGGAAGTCAATCCGAAAGTCATGATGATAGGAATGATTTCCCGTTTGACAGACCAGAAAGGTTTTGATTTGATTGACTATATGATGGATGAAATGTGTCAGGATGCAGTGCAGATTGTTGTTCTGGGAACTGGAGAAGCAAAGTATGAGAATATGTTCCGTCATTTTGCTTGGAAATATTCTGGTAAAGTATCTGCAAATATTTATTATTCAGATGAAATGTCACATAAGATTTATGCATCTTGTGACGCATTTTTGATGCCGTCCCTGTTTGAACCATGCGGACTGAGTCAGCTGATGAGCCTGCGTTATGGAACACTGCCGATCGTGCGTGAGACAGGCGGACTGAAAGATACTGTAGAGCCGTATAATGAGTTTGATAAAACTGGTACAGGATTTAGTTTTACAAATTACAATGCCCATGAAATGTTAAATACAGTTCGTTATGCAGAGCAGATTTATTATGATAAAAAGAGAGATTGGAATAAGATTGTTGAACGGGCGATGTGTGCAGATTTTTCATGGTATAATTCGGCAAATAAATATCAGGAATTATATCAGAGTCTGCTTGGAGCGTAACATTTAGAGAGATATACAAAGGAGGAAAATATGAAAATTATTCACAGACTGAACGAGGAAGGCATACATATATCATTTGAGGTTTTTCCTCCGAAAACGGATGCGGGATTTCAAAAAGTATTGCAGGCAACGGAGAAAATAGCAGAACTCAAGCCGGCTTATATTAGTGTGACTTACGGAGCAGGTGGCGGTACAAGTAAAAATACTGCGAAGATCGCATCTCATATTAAAAATAACCTGGGTGTGGAGAGTCTTGCACATCTGACTTGTGCTTCTTCTACTAAAGAGGAAGTTCAGGTTGTGATTGAAAATCTCAAAGCATTAGGAATTGAAAATATTCTTGCATTGCGCGGGGATATTCCGGAGGGGATGACATTTCCTACAGGGGATCGATATCATTATGCTTATGAGCTGGTGGAAGCAATTCGAAAATCAGGTGATTTTTGTATCGGTGCGGCATGTTATCCGGAAGGACATGTGGAAAATGAACACAAAGAGGATGATATCAAATACTTAAAACAAAAGGTGGATAGCGGGGTGGATTTCTTGACTACGCAGATGTTTTTCGACAATGATATACATTATAATTTTCTGTATCGGATCAGAGAGGCGGGGATTACAGTACCGGTACTTCCGGGGATTATGCCGATTACAAGTGCCGCGCAGATGAAACGAAGCCAGGAACTGTCAGGAACGGTTTTCCCACGCAGATTCCTTTCTATTCTGGATCGGTTTGGAGATTATCCGGATGCAATGATGCAGGCAGGGATTGCATATGCAACAGACCAGATTATTGATTTACTTGCAAATGGAGTAAAGAATATTCACATTTATTCAATGAATAAACCAGAAGTTGCAGTCAAGATTATGGAGAATCTCTCCGAGGTAATAAAATGCTGATAAACAGGGATCATGACCGATTGAAAAAAGAGGCCGTACGTTACCTGGGATATGGAAGAAATGCGGTAGATGAAAAGACGTCCGCGCTGATCGAGAGTGCCTTCAAGGAACTGGATTCAGCCGCGAATCCAAAATTTGTCTACCGCATCTTTGATTTGACGCGTACGGAAGGAACGTGCATGGGTTTTGGTCAAGTTGAGATTCAGAGCAGAAGTTTGGGGAGAAATTTAAAAGGGTGTGAGCAGATTGTACTGTTTGGCGCAACACTTGGGATAGGCGTAGATCAACTGCTGGCAAGAAAGTCTGTGACGGATATGGCGTATGCAGTAGTGGCACAAGCGTGTGCATCAGCATTGCTTGAAGAATATTGTGATCAGTGTCAGGAGCAGATTGCGGAGATTTTAAGGAAAGAGGGAAGATTTCTTCGACCAAGATTTAGTCCGGGATATGGAGATTTCACAATTGATTTTCAAAAACAGTTGATGCAGATTTTAGACTGTGCCAAACAAATCGGCTTGACAATGACAGAGAGTTATATGATGACACCGGTGAAGTCGGTGACGGCTGTAATCGGGGTATCGGCGCAGGATGCCGGGTGCAGAAGTGTACCATGTGAAGAATGTGATAAAAAAGACTGTAAATATAGAAGGGACAACATATGATAAGAGAACGCTTGGGAAAAGAATTACTGTTTTTTGATGGTGGTATGGGAACACTTTTGCAGGAAAAGGGGTTAAAACCGGGAGAGCTGCCGGAAGTGTGGAATCTGGAGCATGGACAGGATGTGACAGATATCCATAGAGAATATATTGAGTCTGGAAGTGATATCGTATTAACTAATACATTTGGGGCTAATGCCCTTAAATTTCATGATCCAAAGTATTCTATTAAGGATGTAGTGAATGCGGCGGTTATGCACGTGAAGAACGCAATTGTGCAGTCTGGAACAGGGCGAAAGATTTACACAGCGCTGGATGTTGGTCCAACGGGAAAATTGTTAAAACCGATGGGAGATCTGGATTTTGAAGAAGCCTATGAAGCGTTCAAAGAAGTGATGATATATGGGGAAGAAGCAGGTGTGGATTTGATTCATATTGAAACAATGAGTGACACCTATGAAATCAAAGCAGCGGTATTGGCTGCAAAAGAAAATACCCATCTTCCCGTGTTTGTAACAGCGGTATTTGACGAGCGAAAGAAACTTTTAACCGGGGCAGATGTTCCGGCATTTGTCAGTCTTTTAGAAGGATTGCGCGTGGATGCTCTGGGAGTCAATTGCGGCTTGGGACCGGAACAAATGATACCGATTTTAGAAGAGATGGCATCATTTGCGTCTTTTCCTATTATTGTGAAACCAAATGCAGGACTGCCGAAACAAAAAGAGGGGAAAACGGTTTACGAAGTAACTCCTTCTGGATTTGCTGAGCAGATGAAAAAAATTGTTGAGACAGGGGCTGTAATTATCGGAGGATGTTGCGGAACAACGCCGGCCCATATAGCGGAAATGATAAAAACTTGCAGAAATCTTTCTGTTAGATCTGTTTCGAAAAAAACGGATACCATTGTATCATCCTATGGTCAGGCGGTGATTTTTGGAAAGGATTCCAAGATTATCGGTGAGCGGATCAATCCCACAGGAAAGAAACGTTTTAAGCAGGCCTTAAAGGAGCATGATATTGACTATATTTTAAAAGAAGGGATCATGCAGGAAGATCGAGGTGCACACATTTTGGATGTTAATGTAGGGCTTCCGGATGTGGATGAAGTGGCAATGATGACAGATGCGGTGACCGGACTGCAGAGTGTAACAAGTCTGCCCTTACAGATTGATACAGTGAATACTGCCGCAATGGAAAAAGCACTTCGAATCTATAATGGAAAAGCAATGGTTAATTCTGTCAGTGGAAAACAAGAATCTATGGATGCTGTATTTCCTTTGATACAGAAATATGGAGGCGTGGTAATCGGGCTGACTTTGGATGAAAATGGAATTCCGGAAACAGCAGATGGAAGAGTTGCAATTGCAAAAAAAATAATTGCAGAAGCTGAAAAATATGGAATCGAGAAAAAGGATATTGTGATTGATGGACTTGCTATGACAATTAGTTCTGAACCGACAGGGGCTTTGGTTACTTTGGAAACAGTGCGTCGTGTCCGTCAGGAGCTGGGGGTCCACACCGTGCTTGGTGTTTCGAATATTTCTTTTGGTCTGCCTAGTCGTCCGGTGATCAACGCCACATTTTATACAATGGCTATGTCAAATGGATTGAGTGCTGGAATTATTAATCCATCGTCCGAAGAAATGATGAAATCATATGATTCTTATCATGCCTTAATGAATATGGATGATAATTGCAGTCATTATATAGAAAAATATGGAGCACAGCCGGCAGAACAGAAGGCTGTTACAGTAACTGATTCAAACATGACCTTGCAGGCAGCCATTGAACGTGGACTAAAAGAAGAGGCGGAACGCCTTGCTGTGATTGCTGCCGGAGAGCGGAAACCGTTAGAAATTATTAATCAGGAATTGATTCCTGCACTGGATTATGTGGGAAAAGGATTTGAAGATGGAAGTGTATTTCTTCCACAGCTTTTGATGAGTGCTGATGCGGCAAAGGCGGCATTTGAAGTGCTGAAAAAAGAGATGAATCATGAAGATAATGCAGAGACCAAAAAAGAAAAGGTGATTCTTGCAACTGTAAAAGGAGATATTCATGATATTGGAAAAAATATTGTCAAAGTTCTTCTTGAAAATTACAGTTTTGATGTGATTGATCTTGGAAAAGATGTGGCGCCGGAGATGATTTTGCAGACAGCACAAGCGCAACAGGTGAAGCTGGTTGGATTGAGTGCGTTGATGACTACAACGGTTGTTAGTATGGAAGAAACCATCTGCCTTTTGAAGAAACATATGCCGGAATGTAAAGTTATGGTAGGAGGAGCTGTTCTGAACCAGGAATATGCGGATATGATCGGAGCTGATTTTTACGGCAAGGATGCAATGCAGTCGGTGCATTATGCACAGAAATTGCTGCAGTCATAATAGAACAAGCAAGAGATAGGAGGATTTACAAATGTTAAGAGGAATTGACACGCCAGTACGTTATATTCGAAAGAGAGTGTTTACGGAGGTTGCCAAGCTGGGATTTAAAGAGGATACGGCATCATTAAAAGATGATATGGAAATGATTCCGTATATGATTGTAAATGATGATACAGAAAAATATAGAGAGAGTACATATCGTTCCAGAGCGATTGTGCGTGAACGACTGCGTCTTGCAATGGGATTATCCCTTCGTCCGGAAGATCAGCCGACACCTTTGACAGCTGGTGTAGAAGCAAGTAATATTTCTGAAAAATACTATGAGCCACCGTTGATGCAGGTGATTCCATCTGCATGTGACGGCTGCGAGGAAAATGGTTATGAGGTCAGTAATATGTGTCGTGGTTGTCTGGCACATCCATGTATGCAGGTATGTCCAAAAGGAGCACTTTCGTTTGTAGATGGAAAATCTTATATTGATCAATCGAAATGTATTAAATGTGGAAAATGTAAATCCGCCTGTCCGTATGATGCAATAGCTAAAAAAGAACGTCCATGCAAGGCTGCATGTGGAGTAAATGCAATTGGAACAGATAAATATGGACGCGCATATATTGATCCGGAAAAGTGTGTGTCTTGTGGTATGTGTATGGTAAGCTGTCCGTTCGGTGCAATATCAGATAAGTCTCAGATTTTCCAGTTGGCACGTGCTTTATCTGATGGAGATAAGGTTGTTGCTGAAATCGCACCGGCTTTTGTAGGACAGTTTGGAGAAAATATAACACCACGTAATATCAAAGCAGCACTTCAGGAACTCGGATTTTCTGAAGTCTACGAGGTAGCGTTGGGCGCTGATATCGGCGCGATTGCAGAGGCACATCACTATGTAGAGAAAGTGGTGAGTGGAGAACTTCCATTTTTATTGACTTCTTGTTGCCCTTCCTGGGCAATGCTGGCGAAGAAGTATTTCCCGGAAATGATTGACCAGATTTCTGAGGAACTGACGCCGATGGTTGCAACAGCACGTACAATCAAGCAGGAACACCCAGATGCAAAAGTTGTTTTTATCGGACCATGTGCGGCAAAGAAACTGGAAGCCTCCAGAAGAACTGTACGAAGTGATGTGGATTTTGTAGTAACTTATGAAGAGCTGCAGGCAATGTTTGAGGCGAAAGATATTGATATTACAAAATATGAAGCAGAGTCTTCGTTCCATGATGCCACAGGAGCAGGAAGAAGATATGGATACGCAGGTGGCGTTGCAGAGTCTATTGAAAAATGTATTAATGAATATTATCCGGATGTACAGGTCAATATTGAACATGCAGAAGGGCTGGCAGAGTGTAAGAAGACATTAGCGCTTGCTAAAGCAGGAAAAATGAATGGATGTTTGATTGAAGGAATGGGATGTCCGGGTGGATGTATTGCAGGAGCAGGAACTAACATTCCGGTAGCGAAGGCGAAAAAACTATTGAGTGCTTATGTAAATAATTCCAGTACACCAATACCATCAAAAGAACTGGAAAAAATAGAATTGAAGTAAAGAGCTAAGTAATGTTGGGATTTTGTTTGAAAAAATTCCAGGGCTATGATATTATAAGCGTTAGGCATTATCTAGAATAATTAATTTGGAAAGATAGAAACCAGGAGGATAAAGACTATGCAGTCGTATGGAGTGAATGAATTGAGAAAGATGTTTCTGGAGTTTTTTGAAAGCAAAGGACATCTTGCAATGAAGAGTTTTTCGCTTGTACCGCACAATGATAAGAGCCTTTTGCTTATCAATTCCGGTATGGCACCATTGAAACCATATTTTACAGGGCAGGAGATCCCGCCGAGAACACGTGTGACAACTTGTCAGAAGTGTATTCGTACCGGTGATATTGAAAATGTAGGAAAAACTGCTCGACATGGTACATTTTTTGAGATGCTTGGAAACTTCTCTTTTGGAGATTATTTTAAAAATGAAGCAATTGAATGGTCCTGGGAGTTTTTAACAGAAGTTGTGGGCTTGGATCCGGAACGGTTATATCCATCTGTGTATGAAGAAGATGATGAAGCATTTGAAATTTGGAATAAAAAGATGGGGATTCCGGCAGAACGTATCTTCCGTTTTGGTAAGGAAGATAATTTCTGGGAGCATGGTTCTGGACCATGTGGACCATGTTCAGAGATTTATTATGACAGAGGAGAAAAATACGGATGTGGGAAACCGGATTGTACGGTAGGATGCGAGTGTGATCGTTATATGGAGATCTGGAATAACGTATTTTCTCAGTTTAACAATGACGGACATGGCAATTACACGGATTTGATCCAGAAAAATATTGATACAGGAATGGGATTGGAACGTCTTGCATCTGTTGTCCAAGATGTGGATTCTATTTTTGATGTAGATACCATTAAGGCTTTACGTGATCATGTGTGCAGATTGTCAGGAAAAACCTACGGAGCAGAGTATAACAATGATGTATCCATTCGTGTTGTAACCGATCATGTGCGTTCTGTTACATTTATGATTTCTGACGGAATTATGCCATCTAACAGTGGACGAGGATATGTGTTGCGTCGTCTTCTTCGTCGAGCGTGCAGACATGGAAGACTTCTGGGAATTCAGAGTGCGTTTCTTGTAGAGCTGGTAACAACTGTCATTGAAGGCTCAAAAGATGGATATCCAGAACTGGAAGAAAAGAAAGAATTTATTTTTAATGTTATCGCTAAGGAAGAATCTAAATTCAATATGACGATTGATCAGGGGCTTTCTATTCTGGCTGAAATGGAAGCTGAAATGGAAAAGAACGGAGAAAAAGTCCTTTCCGGAGAAAATGCGTTTAAGTTATACGATACGTATGGTTTCCCGGTAGATCTGACTAGCGAGATTCTGGAAGAAAAAGGACTGACTTATGACGAAGAAGGGTTCAAAAAGGCACAGCAGGAACAACGTGCGAAATCAGAAGGAACGTTTGGTGTACATGCAATGTCTGGAAAAGAAGCAAGTGTATATGATCAGTTAGATACAAAACTGGAATCTACATTTGTGGGATATGATCATTTGACTTATGTTTCCGAGATTACTGCCATGACAACTGATGCATCACAGAAGGATGCGGAAGTAACAGATGCGCTTTCAGATGGAGAAAAGGGAACGATTATTGTAAATGAAACTCCGTTTTATGCAACCAGTGGAGGACAGGAAGCAGATACTGGTGTAATTCGTACAGAAACAGGCGAATTTCGTGTAGAGGATACCATCAAGTTATTGGGTGGCAAGATTGGGCATATTGGACAAGTTGTGAAAGGTATGCTTAAAGTCGGAGATTCTGTAACACTGGAAGTTGATGCGGAGAAACGAGCACTTTCAGCAAGAAATCACAGTGCTACACATTTACTTCATAAAGCATTGCGTACAGTTCTTGGAACTCATGTTGAACAGGCTGGATCCAATGTGAATGAAGATCGTTTGCGGTTTGATTTCACCCACTTTTCTGCGTTAACAGAGGAAGAACTGAAACAGGTGGAGAAACTTGTCAATGAAAGCATTTCCAAGGCATATTCTGTAGATATTAAAAATATGCCGATTGAAGAAGCGAAGAAAACAGGGGCTCAGGCGTTGTTCGGAGAAAAGTATGGAGATGTTGTTCGCGTTGTCAATATGGGTGATTACTCAATTGAATTCTGTGGTGGAACTCATGTCAAGAATACTTCTGAAATCATGGCGCTGAAGATTGTTTCTGAAACCGGAGTGGCTGCAGGTGTACGTCGAATTGAAGCACTGACTTCAACAGGATTATTAAAATATTACGACGATTTGGAAGAGAAGATACAGGAAGCAGCAAAACTAGTGAAAGCAACACCGGAGACTCTCTCAGAGAAGCTAGCTCATGTTATTGCTGAGAATAAAACACTTCACAGTGAAGTAGAGAGTTTAAAGAGCAAGATGGCACAGGAGGCGGCCGGAGATGTTATGGATCAAGTGCAAGAGATTGCAGGAGTGAAATTGTTGGCGGCAGAACTGAATGACATCGACATGAATGGATTGAGAGATCTTGGAGATCAGATGAAGGAGAAACTGGGAGAAGGGGTTGTAGTTCTGGCATCTGCTAATGGCGGAAAAGTAAATCTGATGGTAACGGCTACGGATGGTGCAATGAAGAATGGTGCTCATGCGGGAAATCTTGTGAAAGCAATCGCGGGATGTATTGGCGGTGGCGGTGGTGGAAGACCGAATATGGCACAGGCTGGAGGTAAAAATCCGGCAGGAATTGCAGACGCACTTTCAAAAGCAGCAGAAGTACTTGCAGAACAGTTGGCGTAGGCGTTTGGAGAAAAAAAGAGAAAAAATATAATTTTTTCAGCAGGAAATAGTTGACGTACTCAAAAAATATGTTATAATCTTTTGTAGTGCAATAAATATACCCGAACAGTCGTATGATGCACAATACAAGGCTGGAGGGGAGGTTAGGTGTGAGACTATGTCAAATGTAATCGTTAAAGAAAACGAAACGTTGGATAGTGCTTTACGCAGATTCAAAAGAAACTGTGCGAAAGCTGGCATTCAGCAGGAGATTCGTAAGAGAGAACACTACGAAAAGCCAAGCGTAAGACGTAAAAAGAAATCTGAAGCTGCTAGAAAACGTAAGTATAACTAATATGTGCAGTTAAATGGAGTATCGACAATTCGATACTCCATTTTTAATACATTTAATACACTGAGAATTTGCTTATGAAAAATGCCCAAAGAAAAGGATGGTTTATCACGCTAAAGCGGTGAAACTGTGAAAACATAAAATTTTTGATTGACAAGCTGACATGAAGCAGATAAAATATACGAGTAAGAAAAAGGTAAGATATCAGATATAATATTTATCTGATTATCATTTAAAGGAGGTAAATGGTGATGTCATACGTAGATGAAGTCATTGAATTAGTAGTAAAAAAGAATCCTGCAGAACCGGAATTCCATCAGGCAGTGAAGGAAGTACTGGAATCTCTGAGAGTTGTGATTGAAGCAAATGAAGAGAAATTCCGCAAGGAAGCTCTTTTGGAAAGACTGGTGGAACCGGAAAGACAGTTTAAATTCCGCGTGCCATGGGTTGATGATAATGGTCAGGTACAGGTAAATACAGGATATCGTGTACAGTTCAACAGTTCTATCGGACCTTATAAAGGGGGACTTCGTCTGCATCCTTCGGTAAATCTTGGTATTATCAAGTTCCTTGGATTTGAACAAGTATTTAAGAACTCTTTGACAGGACTTCCGATCGGCGGAGGTAAAGGTGGTTCAGACTTTGATCCGAAGGGAAAATCAGATAGAGAAGTGATGGCTTTCTGTCAGAGTTTTATGACAGAACTTTGCAAATATATTGGAGCTGATACTGATGTTCCGGCAGGTGATATTGGAACAGGTGCAAGAGAAATCGGATATTTGTTTGGTCAGTATAAGAGAATCCGTGGCGTTTACGAAGGTGTACTGACTGGTAAAGGCTTGAGTTATGGCGGTTCTCTTGCTCGTAAAGAAGCTACAGGATATGGACTTCTGTATTTTACACAGGAGATGTTAAAACTGAACGGAATCGAGCTGGCAGGCAAGACAGTTTCTGTTTCCGGTTCCGGTAATGTGGCAATTTATGCGATTGAAAAAGCACAGGAGCTGGGTGCAAAAGTTGTGACTGCAAGTGATTCTACTGGTTGGGTATACGATCCAGAAGGCATTGATGTGGCAGCATTGAAGGAAATCAAAGAAGTAAATCGTGCAAGACTGACAGAGTATAAGAAATATCGTCCAAATTCAGAGTATCATGAAGGAAAAGGCGTATGGACTGTAAAAGTGGATATCGCTCTTCCTTGTGCAACACAGAATGAACTTCTTTTGGAAGATGCAAAAGCGTTAGTTGCAAATGGAGTAACTGCTGTTGCAGAAGGTGCAAATATGCCGACTACAATGGAGGCAACCGAATATCTGCAAGAGAATGGAGTTATTTTTGCACCAGGTAAAGCTGCAAATGCCGGTGGTGTTGCAACATCAGCATTAGAGATGTCTCAGAATAGTGAGCGTCTGAGCTGGTCATTTGAAGAAGTAGATGCAAAATTAAAAAATATCATGGTTAATATTTGCCATAACGCTTATAATGCAGCAGAAAAATATGGATTTAAGGGCAATTTCGTAGTAGGCGCTAACATTGCAGGCTTTGAGAAAGTTGTGGATGCAATGACTGCTCAGGGTATTGTTTAATTCATAGATCAAAGCGAAATATTCAATTTTAGATCTTTATTTCATAATGAACATTTAGATAAGTATAAAAACTCTGGGAGACTTAGTCTTTCAGAGTTTTTATATTGGACTCATACATAGGTACCAATTGATTTTGGTGGATATTTCGTGGTTGATTTGATATACTATATGTTAGTTAGAGAAAATGAATGACTAGAATCGTAAGGAATATAATTACAACAGAGGAGTTATCAGGAATGAATTTATTTGATATTCTGGGGCCTGTGATGGTTGGACCCTCCAGTTCTCATACTGCCGGAGCAGTTCGAATTGGGTATACTGCAAGAACTTTATTAGGAAGTACACCGATCAGTGCAGAAATCGGGCTGCATGGTTCCTTTGCAGCAACCGGACGGGGACATGGTACAGATCGAGCGTTAGTTGCTGGATTATTAGGGATGAAACCGGACGATATGCGTATACCGGAAAGTTTTGAAATAGCAAAGAATCAGGGGATGCAATTTTCGATTGAAAATGTGCAGATTGCAGGTGCCCATCCAAATACAGCTAGATTGCGTGTAAAAGATAAACAAGGGAATGAATTGGAAGTGCAGGCGTCTTCTGTCGGCGGAGGGCGGATCTTGATTAATAAGCTGGATGGTATTACAGTGAACTGTACGGGAGAAGGTCCGACTTTGATCGTGCACAATCAAGATCATCCGGGACATGTATCAGAGGTAACCACGATGCTTGCAAAGCGGGAAATTAATATTGCAACCTTGCAGTTATATCGAAATAAGCGCGGAGGTGATGCTGTGATGGTCATTGAGATAGACCAACCGGTGCCGGAAGAGGCTGTTCGTTGGCTGGAGCAAAAACCGGGAATTATGAAAGTTACTTATTTGAATGGAGCGGAGGTATAATATGGCATATCAGTCATTGGATGAAATCGCAGAATATGGAAAAAAACATGAAGAACCCTTTTGGCGTGCTGTTATGCTGGATGATGTAAATGAACGGACAGTGACAGAACAGGAGTCTGTGGAATCTATGCGTGAAATGTGGAAAGCTATGCTTTCCGCAAGTGAGGAGTATGATGAAACGTTAATTTCCAACAGTGGTCTGGTCGGCGGTATGGGCGGCAAGATGGAGGAGTATCGTAAAAAAGGAAATACACTTAGTGGAGATTTTACTGCACGTGTCATTGCTCATGCATTACAGATGGGAGAATCAAATGCCTGTATGAAACGAATTGTGGCAGCGCCAACGGCAGGCGCTTGCGGAGTATTGCCGGCGGTATTGGTTCCATTGTATCAAGATGGAAAGGTTACAGAAGAACAGATTGTAGAAAGCCTCTATGTGGCGGCGGGAATTGGACAAGTCATTGCGGCGCGGGCTTTTATTGCAGGCGCGGCAGGTGGATGTCAGGCCGAAATCGGTTCCGCATCTGCGATGGCGGCAGGAGCCCTTGTGAGCTTGCGGGGAGGAAATGCGGAGCAGATTACACATGCTGCCGGAATGGCGCTGAAAAACCTGCTCGGATTGGTATGTGATCCGGTGGCAGGTCTGGTAGAGGTTCCTTGTGTAAAGAGAAATGTAATCGGCGCTGTCAATGCATTGGCAAGTGCAGATATGGCGCTGGCAGGAATTACGAGCCGGATTCCACCGGATCAAGTGATTGATGCCATGCGTGAAATAGGAGAATCGATGCATAGTTCACTGAGAGAAACAGGGGAAGGCGGAGTGGCAAATACGCCGGCAGCAAAAGAAATCGAAAATTTGTATTTTCTGTGAAATGTGAAACTTGTATTGACATTTTATAGAAAAACGTTTATAGTTAGTTTCGATAAAAGGGAGTAATTGGCACCGGATTATGATTTGGATAATAAGGTGTGCACGATGTCGTCAGTACGATGGCAGTAGTCATCCGTATCGTGATTAAACAGTGAGACTTTTATTGCATCATGAGTTGTGTGCAATAGAAGGCTCATTTTTTATTGTAAAAAATACCATTCATTGCATCCAGAAGAATAGGAGGAAAGAATATGAGTGAATTTTATCAAATGTCTGCGGAAGAAGTAAAGCAACAGATCAATGGAACTTTGGAACCGCTGACTGAAGAGCAGGTTCGGGCACATCAGGAAAAATATGGACCGAACGAACTGGTAGAAGGGAAGAAGAAAACAACCCTTCAGATTTTTTTAGAGCAGTTTAAAGATTTTTTGGTTATTATTTTGATTTGTGCTGCAGTAGTATCCGGATTTTTAGGAGATGCAGAAAGTACGATAGTAATTTTAATTGTTATTACAATTAATGCAATTTTGGGAACTGTACAGACAGTGAAAGCAGAACAATCTTTGGATAGTCTGAAAAAACTTTCAGGTCCAGAGGCAAAAGTGCTGCGAGGTGGTTCTGTAGTACCGGTTCCGTCTTCAGAAGTAACGGTTGGAGATATTGTGATGTTGGATGCCGGAGATTATATCCCAGCAGACGGACGTATTTTGGAATGCGCGAGCTTGAAGGTTGATGAGAGCGCACTGACCGGTGAAAGTCTTGGTGTAGAGAAAAATATAGATACAATCGGAAAAGAAGTACCTTTGGGCGACCGGGTAAATATGGTTTATTCCGGAAGTTTTGTAACTTACGGACGTGCATCCTTCCTTGTAACAGGCATAGGAATGGAGACAGAGGTTGGTAAGATTGCGAGCTTGTTAAAGACAACTTCTGAAAAACGAACACCATTACAGATTAACTTAGATCAGTTTGGACAGAAATTGTCAATTATTATCTTAGTATTCTGTGGAATCTTATTTGGGGTAAACGTTCTAAGAGGCGGCAATATCGGAGATGCATTCCTGTTTGCAGTAGCACTTGCAGTTGCAGCAATTCCGGAGGCACTTAGTTCTATCGTAACGATTGTTTTATCTTTCGGTACACAGAAGATGGCGAAAGAACATGCAATTATCCGTAAGTTACAGGCGGTAGAAGGTCTGGGAAGTGTATCCATTATTTGTTCCGATAAGACCGGTACATTGACACAGAATAAGATGACAGTAGAAGATTATTATGTAAATGATACAAGAATCCCGGTAGATGCGATTGATTTAAAAGATCAGGATGTGAATTTCTTACTTCTTTCCAGTATCCTGTGTAATGACTCTACAAATGTAGATGGCGTGGAAATTGGTGATCCGACAGAGACTTGTTTGATTAATTTGGGAAGTAAGTTAGGTCTGTATGCACAGCAGGTTCGGGAACAGTATCCGCGTGAAAGCGAGAACCCATTTGACAGTGATAGAAAATTAATGTCTACAAAGCATACAATCAATGGCATGCCGATGATGATTGTCAAAGGTGCGGTAGACGTATTGCTTGAAAGAATGACAAAAATCCGTATCAACGGTGAGGTTCGACCGATCACAGCAGAAGATCGGAAATTGATTGAGGCACAGAATCAGGAGTTCTCCAGAGAAGGTCTTCGTGTACTTGGTTTTGCATATAAAGAAGTGGCAGATGATTTGGAATTAAGTATTGAAGATGAGCAGGATCTTATTTTTATTGGTTTGATCGATATGATGGATCCGCCGAGAGAAGAATCCAAACAGGCGGTTGCAGAGTGTAAACGTGCCGGAATCCGTCCGATTATGATTACCGGCGATCACAAGGTAACAGCAGCTGCAATTGCAAAACGTATTGGTATTCTTCAAGATGAGTCAGAGGCATGTGAAGGCGCTGAAATCGATTCATTGTCTGATGAAGAACTGAAAGATTTTGTAGAAGGAATTTCCGTATATGCACGTGTGTCACCGGAACATAAGATTCGAATTGTACGTGCATGGCAGGAAAAAGGAAATATTGTTTCCATGACAGGTGATGGTGTCAATGATGCTCCGGCATTGAAACAGGCAGATATCGGTGTAGCAATGGGAATTACCGGAAGTGAAGTATCCAAAGATGCTGCATCCATGGTATTGACAGATGATAATTTTGCAACCATTGTAAAGGCAGTTGAAAATGGACGAAATGTATACCGTAATATTAAGAACTCTATTCAGTTCTTGTTATCTGGTAACTTTGGTGCGATTCTGGCAGTATTATATGCCTCAATTGCAGGATTGCCGGTTCCGTTTGCTCCGGTACATTTGTTGTTCATCAATCTATTGACAGATAGTTTGCCTGCGATTGCGTTGGGATTGGAACCGCATTCTAAAGATGTAATGGATGAAAAACCACGTCCGATGAATGAGTCAATTTTGACAAAAGATTTCCTGACCAAGATTGGAACAGAAGGTTTGTCAATCGGAATTACAACAATGATTGCATTTATGATTGGATACAAAGGTGGAAATGCAGTTCTTGCCAGCACAATGGCATTTGGAACACTTTGTACTGCACGTCTGGTACATGGATTTAACTGCAAAGAAGATAAACCGGTTATTTTTACAAACAAGTTCTTCAATAATATTTATTTGATCGGTGCATTCTTGATCGGATTTGTACTGATTACCTGTGTGATGACTGTGCCGTTCCTGCAGGGAATGTTTAAAGTACAGACATTAACGTTAACACAACTTTTGATCGTATATGGACTCGCAGCAGCAAACCTGCCGATTATCCAGTTAATGAAAGCTGTGAAACAAGCGTTTAAAAAGAAAAAATAATCTTGTATAAATAATCAAAAAACAGCAATTTTTCTGAAGTAAAGATCAGAAAGATTGCTGTTTTTGCGTTTTAGGTATATCTTTTGATTGTTTCTTTCAATACATATTTCTTATCGCTGTAGCGGTCTACGATGCAGCTATTGGCCTTGTGTTCCAGTTCATCCGGTAACGGTTCTAAAGTAACGTTATCTCCGTATTTGCGTTTTAACGCGCGCTCCAACAGATAATCACATACGTGTGGGTTCTTTGGAAGGAGTGGTCCATGGAGGTAGGTTGCAATTACATTCTTGTATACAACGCCCTCATAACCGGATTTTCCGGTATTGCCAAGTCCAAAGAAGACTTTTCCAAATGGTGTATGATCTCCGATGTAAGTACGTCCTCCATGATTTTCAAAGCCGACAACTGGAGTGTCAAAAAGTGGGGAATTTAAAACTATGTTTCGTATTAAACGTTCCGGTTCCCATTCGGTTGTAATATTTAAGATTCCCAGACCTTCAATTAACTTATCTTTTGTTTTGTAGGATTTTCCGAGAAGTTGGTAGCCGCCGCATACTGCGAGGACAACTCCGTTATTTTCTACATAATCTTTAAAATCGTCTTTAATTTCCAATAAATATTTACAAACAAGTTCTTGCTCCCGGTCAGAACCGCCGCCAAGTAATATAATATCCAGTTTCGAAAAATCGATTTTATCACCGGAAAGAAAAGGGATGACTTCTGCCTCCATTCTGCGCCATTCCAGACGTTTCCGGAAACACTGGATATTGCCTCGGTCGCCGTAGAGGTTCAAAAGGTCCGGATACAAATGTCCGATTGTTAATTTCATACTCATACCTTAGTTCCCTCCTTTCTGTAACTCACTCAGCATATGATTGGTCCGGTATAAACCGGAATAGTTTACAATTACATATAGATTCTTTGTGCCGTTTGTTGTCAGATCAATAACCGATTGCTTTAAATCTGTTGTAGAATCACAAGAAATATCTTCGTATTTCAGGCGAAGTCCCATATCATGCCGCCGGGTTCCGTTGGTGAGGATTGTACTTACATTGGCATCCGCCAGATACTGGAAGTCTACATCCCAGAGCCAGGAAACATCTTCGCCATCCTGATAAGTGTCATTAATCTGAATGATGACATCCTTTGGATTTGGATCTTTCAGTACGAGAGAGATCTTCTGCTGGAAACCGATTGGATTTTTTGCCAGATGGAGCTGGACACGTGCGCCATTGATGGTGTAAATATCCTCCCGGTTATTGCCGTAATCAAAGGATTCGATTGTTGATTTAAAACGCTCTGTAGGTGCCTCCATTGCACAAAGTGCAGCGTATGCAGAAAGTGTATTGTATATATTATATGGAGTACGGGATGTGGAATCAATTTTCACGCCGTCAATTGTAAAAGAATAGACTTCGTTTTGGAAAATAATGTCAGTGGCAGTATAATCCGGTTCAGGTCTTTGCATTCCACAATTCGGGCAATGATAGATTCCCAATTGTCCATAATGGAAGAAATCATATTCTAATTTTTTCCCACAGGAACGGCAGAAAATACTTTCTCGAATCTCAGAACGGGAAATATCATCGAAGATTTGTTCACTGATTCCGTAAGTAACAAATGGATTCTTTCCCTCAGAGGCGAGTGAATAGGAAAGAACATCATCACAATTGATAATGAGTTTTGTATTCGGGGAGCTATGAAAGGCATCCCGAACAGCGTTATATGTGATGTCAACTTCCCCAAAACGATCCAACTGATCCCGACAAATGTTAGTCAGCAGTGCACAGTCAGGCTGCAGCTGCGGCAATACCTTCAGAGAGGCAAATTCATCCACTTCGATACATGCGTAATCAGCATCCAGATTCCCTTTTTTGTCAGTAGAAAGCACAAAAGCAGAAATAATTCCGTTTAACATATTAGCGCCGGTACGGTTGATGATGACTTTTTTTCCTTCTGCTGCCAGTGCATGGTACAAAATGCTGTTTGTTGTTGTCTTTCCATTTGTTCCCATAGTAACGATTGTTTTTTCACGCACCATGTCAGACATCGTACTTAAAATCTTAGGATCAATGATACGTGCAACGTAACCCGGAAGGGTAACGCCACTTCCACGGTTCATTTTTTTAATCAGTGTGCTTGTCATTTTCGCACATTTAATAGCAAGTTTACTTCTTAATCTCATGTGTTTTACTCTTTTACTTTCTTTAATATTATTGAATGAAAATGTATAAATAGTATTTGAAATACCTGTATTATTATAAGTGATATCTGGTAATAAAACAAGAAATATATCATTTTTTACTATGAGTAAATATTTCTACATGTTATACTAATCATACTGAGATCTGTTAGAACAAATACTGTGGGATAGATAGAAAAGGAGTATATGAATATGAGTAAAATTAAGGATGAGGCAAGAAAACGCGGTTTGGATCCCAATGAGTTTTCCAGTGCGGCAATCAGACGGTGTGGTCTGGCACAAGGGAAAATCTTGTGAAAAAGGGAAAAACAACCAGCTTGAAGGGGTAAAAAAAGACGTTGTTTACAAAGCCGGCACAATGGGTGTTCGAAATGAAGGTAGTGGAGAGTACGGATGAAGACATAAAAAATAACAGTTATAACAATTATAAGAATCGGAGGAAAACAAAAGTGAGCAGAAAAATTAAATGGGGCGTGCTGGGAACAGCCAATATTGCAAGAAAGTGTACAATTCCGGGAATGAAAAAGGCAAAGAATTGTCAGCTCTATGGAATTGCAGGACGTAATAAAGAAAAAGTAGATCAGTTTCAGGAAGAATTTGGGTTTGAAAAGGCCTATTACTCTTTGGAGGAGATGCTGGATGATCCGGAAATAGAGGCAGTATATATTCCACTTCCAAATACGCTGCATAAAGAGTGGGTACTCAAAGCGGCAGCGAAAGGAAAACATATTTTATGTGAGAAACCATTGTCCGGAACGGAAAAAGATGTCAGAGAAATGATTGAAGGATGTGAAAAAGCAGGCGTTGTATTTATGGAGGCATTTGCATATTTACATAGTCCGCTGGTTACTTCTGTAAAGGAAACTTTGAAGTCCGGCGTAATTGGAAAACTTTCTTTTATGGAATCTATTTTTATTACTCCGGGATATACTGCAGAAAACATCCGGGTTCGTCGAGATACACTGGGCGGTTCTATCTATGATCTGGGATGTTACTGTACCAGCCTGATGCTTACACTTTTTGAAGAAGAGCCAAAAGAAGTAAAGGCAGTGGGACATTTTACAGAGCAGCACATTGATGATTTTGCATCGGCATATTTCCATTTCGATGATGAGCGTAGGGTGTGTATGGTATCTGGAATGTGTTCTGCACAGCGAGGCGATCGTTTCTTCCTTTATGGAACAGAAGGAACCATGGAAGTACCGGTGCCGTTCAATGCAGATGGGGAATTGCATTATTATGTAAAAAAGGGTGATACTTGCCAGGAAATCAAGGTGGATGCGCCGGATAACTATTGTTTGGAAGTAGAACAATTAGGGGAATGTATCCTTGAAGGTGCAGCTCCTCATGTGGCACATGAATTTTCTTTACAAAATGCACGTGTAATGGATAAAATATTAAATGAAATTGGATATTAAAAGGAGTATAGAGGATGGATGTGAAATCAATTCGTATGGATTGTACGAGAACAGAATTTGTAGGGACTGCGGTTCTTGATACCATCGGACTTGTGATTCCGGGAGTCGATGATACTTTATTGGAAAAAATGAATGTGGGAAAGAAGTACCATGCCTTGGGCTTGTTCAGTTCCAGAACCGGAGCGGCAGGTCAGTTTACCGCATTGGATGATGCTGTGAAGGCGACAAACACAGAGGTGTTAAGTATTGAACTTCCGAGAGATACCAAAGGCTGGGGAGGCCATGGCAATTATGTGGTGCTTGGCGGAAATGATGTATCAGATGTACGGGATGCCATTCAGATGGCGTTGAATCTGACCAATAAATATGCAGGAGAATTATATATCAGTGAGGCCGGCCATCTGGAATTTGCTTATTCCGCAAGTGCGGGAGATGTTTTGCAGAAAGCCTTTGGCGCAAAAAAAGACAAAGCGTTTGGATTTCTTGCAGGGTCACCTGCTGCCATTGGATTGGTTATGGCAGATACTGCCGTGAAAGCATCAAATGTTGAAATCATAAATTACATGACACCGAACAAAGGAACCAGTCATTCAAACGAAGTGATTTTGGCGTTTTCCGGCGATGCAAGCGCAGTAAAAGCTGCAGTTTTGGAGGCAAGACAGATTGGATTAGAACTGCTTGTTGCGATGGGAAGTTACCCGGAGATACCGGGAACACCATATTTGTGAGTGGCGAAGTGAAATAAATGAAGTTTGTATTAGTATATTGAGGTGGAGCAAAATGCCAAAGGGAATGAATCAGAAATTCAAGTTATATCGTCTTGCGGAAATCATGTTGGAAATGACAGACGAGGAACATTATATTACAATGCCGGAAATTCTAACTGCTCTTGAGCAATATGAGATACACGCAGATCGTAAGACAATTTATAATGACTTAAGAGATTTGGAAGTGCTGGGAATTGAAGTGGAAGGCGAGGCAGTGGGAAAAGGGTATCATTATCATGTTGTAAATCGTCCATTTGAACTCCCGGAATTAAAACTTTTGGTAGATGCAATTCAGTCCTCAAAATTTATTACAGAGAGAAAAACGAATACTTTGATTAAAAAGCTGGAAAAATTATTGAGTAAATATGAGGCAATGCAGTTGCAGCGACAAGTATTTGTAACCGGACGAATTAAAACAATGAATGAAAGCATTTATTATACTGTAGATGCAATTCATAATGCAATTTCCGAGAATCGGAAAATCTATTTTCATTATTTTCAGTGGAATGTAAAGAAGGAGATGGAACTTCGCAGAGGCGGGGAGTATTATCATATTAGTCCATGGGGGCTTTCATGGGATGATGAGAATTACTATCTCATTGGTTACGATTCTGAAACAGAGCAGATAAAGCACTATCGAGTGGATAAGATGCTCCATATTCAGATGTCAGAGGAAAAAAGAGAAGGAAAAGAACATTTCAAAAAACTAGATTTGGCAGAGTATGCGAAAAAGAGTTTTGGGATGTTCCGAGGAGAAGAATATCAAGTAAAACTGCGGGTGGAAAATCATTTGGCAGGAGTTATTATAGACCGTTTTGGAAAAGATGTGATGATGATTCCGGTAGATGAGGAACATTTTACAGTAAATGTGAATGTACATGTCAGCAAACAATTTCTGGCATGGGTAATTTCTATCGGAGAGGGAATTGAAATTCTTTCTCCGGAAGAAGTGGTACAGAATATGCGGAGGGAGATAGAACGATTAAATCGACAGTATCACATAGAAAAATAATAGAGCATATTAAAAAGAGAATATTATAAAAGTTAAGGAGGAGAAATTTTGGAGTTTTGGAAAGAGGTCTTTTCTCTCTATGCAGAGCGGAAAGATTGGTTTGTTCAGTTGATTCTGGAGCATCTGGGGCTGTCTTTGATTGCAATTTGTCTTGCCGGAACAATTGGACTGCTTTTAGGAATTTGGATTTCTGAACATGAATGGGCGGCAGCGCCGGTATTGGGGATTGCAAATATCTTCTATACAGTTCCGGCAATTTCATTATTAGGCATGTTGATTCCGCTCTTGGGAATTGGAAATACAACGGCTGTAGCCGCATTAACAATATATGGAATTATGCCAATGGTAAGAAATACTTATGCCGGAATCAAAGGTGTCAGTACAGAAATTATCAGTGCAGCGGAAGGAATGGGAAGTACCAGATTCCAGATGATGATGAAGATAAAACTACCGTTGGCATTGGGGGTAATTCTCGCGGGAATCCGGAATATGGTGGTGATGACCATTTCCGTAGCTGCAATTGCGTCTTTTATTGGCGCAGGCGGTCTTGGTGTTGCAATTTACCGGGGAATTACAATGTACGACACAGCAATGACATTTGGTGGCAGCTTTTTAATTGCTCTGATTGCTTTAATCAGCGATTGGATTCTGGGGGGATTAGAAAAATATATTAAGAAGAGGAGAAAAATGTAAGATGAAATACTGGAAAAGAGGAATTGCTTTGTTCTTGGCAGGAACAATGATGTTTGCGATTGGCGGATGTGGAAAAACTGAAAAGGATACGGAAAAGAGTACAGCAAAGAATACAGAACCAATTAAAATTGCTACAAAACCAATGACAGAACAGTATATTCTCGGCGAAATATTAAAACAACTGATTGAGGATAAGACAGAGTATAAAGTAGAAGTTACAGCAGGAATTGGCGGCGGAACAAGCAATATTCATCCGGCAATGGAAAAAGGGGAATTTGATCTGTATCCGGAATATACTGCCAGTGGATGGGTCATGGTTCTTGGACACGAGGCAGGGGAAGTATCGGAAGATAAACTTTTTGAGGAACTGAAGAAAGAATATCAGGATAAATTTCAGATGACCTGGGTTGGATTGTATGGATTTAATAACACGTATGCACTTGCGGTTCGAAAGGATGTTGCAGATCAATATCAGTTGAAAACCTGCTCGGATCTGGCAGAAGTGTCCGGAAATCTGGTGTTTGGTGGCAATCCGGATTATATTGAGCGGGAAGATGGATTCCAAGGCGTATGTAAAGCCTACGGTATGGAATTTTCCAAGGTAAAAGATATTGACATTGGATTGAAATATAAGGCGATGGAAAAAGGGGATATTGACGTGACGAACGGATTTACTACAGATGCTCAGATATCACGTGATGATGTAGTCGTATTAGAAGATGACAAACAGTATCAGGTGAATTATTTCTGTTCTACAGTGGTTAGAGAAGATGCGTTGAAAAAATACCCGAAATTAGAAGAAACATTGATGCTGATGGATGGGATATTATCTGATCAGGAAATGGCCGAGATGAACTATCAGGTAGAAGTGGAAGGAAAAGATGAAACCCAAGTTGCAAAAGCATTTCTGATAGAAAAGGGACTGATCAAGGAGTAACAACATGGAAATGATTCGATTGGAACATGTTACAAAAAGTTTTGATAACCAGAAAGTATTGGACGATTTTTCCATTTCCATTGAAGAAGGAGAATTTTTAACTGTAATCGGTCGCTCCGGATGTGGGAAAACGACAATGTTAAAGACAATTAACGGATTGCATCGGCCAGAGCAAGGAAGGGTGTATGTAGAAGGAAAAGACATCAGCAAAGAGGATTTGATTGCGGTTCGAAGAAAGATTGGATATGTGATACAAAATAAAGGGCTGTTCCCTCATATGACTGTTGAAAAAAATATCACTTATGTTCCGGTTATCAGCGGAAAAAAAGAGAAAAAGGCAAATCACGAGCTGGCGTGTAGATTAATCAAAACAGTGGGATTAGATCCTGTCATGCTGTCACGCTATCCCTCTGAATTATCCGGAGGACAACAGCAGCGGGTGGGGATTGCCCGGGCACTTGCGGCGGATGCTAAGATTTTATTGATGGACGAGCCATTTGGTGCTTTGGATGAAATTACAAAACAGGCAATGCAGGATGAAATTTTAAATTTGCAAAAAAAACTGGGAATTACTATTGTATTCATTACGCACGATATTCGAGAGGCGATGAAACTGGGCAGCCGGGTTCTGGTGATGGACAAAGGGAAAATTGTGCAGTTAGATACACCTGAAAAAATAAAAAACGAGCCGGTGAATGAGTTTGTATATCAATTAGTGGGACAGAATTTAGAGAATATAATCGAATAACATGATACTTAGGGGGGAGAGCGAGATGACTTATCAAAGCAATCGGACATATTATTGATGCAGTTACGGATCCTTTGATTGCATCAAAAAGTGACCGTAGTCAAAATAAACATGGTAGAAGAATACCGATGATGCGCTGGGCGGCAATTCCGTTTGGACTATGTGGCATCTGTAATACCGGGGATTTCACTTAAAACATCTTCTGTTCTTATTTTGGCCATTTCTATTGCAGGCTCACTTTTATTAGATGCATCAACCAAGAAGAGTTGGATGAAGTATTAAAAAATTTATAAAAAGGGGAAGAAGCATTTGAAGAAAAAAAGTATAATAGTGAAGTGTCCAGCAAATACCAGACTTCAAAATTATTTATTACAAAAGGAAATTCATATTCTTACACCGTGTAGTGGGCGTGGAAATTGTGGAAAATGTAAGGTGAGAATCCTGGAAGGAACAGCGAAAATTAATACAATGGATAGAGTATGGTTTTCGGAGGAAGAACTTCAAGAGGGATATCGATTAGGGTGTCAATTATATGCACAAGAGTCTTTAACTGTGGAAATATATTTATGAATAAAGAGGAAAACTGTCATTTAACTTGATGGAGTTGAATGACAGTTTTTGATTATATATCAATTATTAATTTGCTTTTTTCATAGAGTTGTAACCAATTAAAACAGTCCATACATAAGCACAAGTTTTTGGAATCATTAGCATTCCAATCATTGGAATGCGATCTGCAAAGAGTACTACAGGAATATAAAATCCAAAACTCAATACAATAGTAAGCCACATATATTTAAATTCTAGATCCTTGTTTTTTCGAGCACTTTTATAAAAAAGAAGAATGATCAAAAGTCCCAATAACGCAAATGGCATGTTTCTGTAAATTCCCCAGGAAAATGGAGCAGTAGCACTGAGCCATTTGTTCTGCGGGAACAGACAGAGAATAATTCGCAATGCAGATAACAGGTAGATGGAGACAGTGATTTGATTTTGTCCTTTTACCTGATAGCGGATGCGCCACACATAATATAGGATAATGTAAAAAATAGTCATGGTGATAGAGGTAATGAACTTGCCTGTTCCTAAAGCTACAGTAAAATTATCCAATCCTGTGGTACAGAGTGCAATGGCTCTTGGCACCAGATGGAAGGAATCACCGACGCCGAGTACAATAGCCATGATACCAAATAGTCGGTATTCTTGATTCCCGTTACTTTTTCGAATCATAGTGATTCCGATAGTAATAACAGATATTAAATAAATAAGATCAAATAAAGTTTCAACAATTGCCTGCATAAAAAATCCTCGCTTTCATTATATTATTTTGATTCGTATTGAAGAAAATTTTTACCAAATAAAATTCCGGCTAATAATAAAGAAGAACCTAAACCGGTATAAAATACGGCAATAAAACGTTCAGGTGCAAGAGAAGATGCTCGGAGATAAATACCACCACTCATCATAATAGCCATAATAATAAATGATTTTACATCAAAGAATTTCATAAAAAAATGTCGTTCTTCTTCATAATTTTGAATCCGGTCTGTATGTTTTTTTACAAGTCGTCCAAAAATAAAATATTGAAAAACAGTAAAAACAACGATGGAGAGTAGAATGTTCATTGCTGAAATGTAGGGCGGATAGGAGAGAATTCCTATTCTTAAAATATTAAATCCTGCAAGAGACCACACAGCACAGTCAATAAGTAATAATGTTTTTTTCTTTACTTTCATCATATAAAACCTCCTTCTGAACAATGTTCAATTTCTTGGAAATAAAAACGGATATTTCGCCGGTATTTGGTCAGTATCCGTTTTATATTTTATATCTTATATTTTGTAAATCGTACGGCGAATCATACCGATAATTCCAGAACAGTCATAATCATGACGAACCATTGCGGCTATAATAGATGAAAAAATAATTTCCACAAATTTTTCAGGAGTAAATGTATTATCAAATACTTCCATTTGAATATTCGTATCGTGAATTAGGATCTGATATAAACTTTGACTCATGTGTCGCCAAGAATCTGCCATTAACCGCTGCCCATTCTTTTTATCTTCTTCCATAAAAATCATAGAATGAAAGGCAAAAAAACCAGGATATTTTTCTTCTCCTTGTTTCATACTTTCAAAAATCCACTCTACACAGTCGATAAAATTCATATAATCAGAGGTACTTTCCGAAAAATGGAAAATATCATGCCACACACGTTCTACAGTCGCTGCAATTAAATCAGATTTATTATGAAAATAATTGTAAATCGAACCTACAGAAATATTACACTCTTTAGCAACAGTTCTGATATTGATCGCCTTCCAGCCTTGCTTTTGGATCAGGTTGATGCTGACATTCAAAATTTCTTCTTTTGATGTAATAATGGTATTCATTCTGGTTTCTCCCTCTTGTAATTGAACAATGTTCATTATACATGGATTTTTTGAAGTGTCAAGAGGGATAGGGGGATTTAACAGAATATATAAGTTGATCAAAAGAAGTGGATTTTGTAATTTTTAAAATCGGATTGAGCTTATATAAGTAAAGTGTTAAAATATACACAATATATTACTATATAGAGATGTACAAGATTTAGTGGATAGAGCAGTATCTGTTGAATTTACAGGAATTCAGAAAACTTTTCTGGAATTATTGTGAAGATTATAAAAGAAAAGGTGAGTAATAAAGATGAACGATGAGAAAATTATTCAATTAAAACAAGGTTTATCAACAGCTTTTATCAATCAAAATATATCATCGAATCTAGCATATAAGCCACAGTTTGTATCGAACAACTATAAAGAAGGTCGAAAAGTTATCTCATCCATTGAGGATGAGCTTTTGTCATGTGAAGAATTTGCCATTAGTGTTGCATTTGTCACTATGGGAGGAATTACACCGCTTCTTCAGACTTTAAGAGAACTGGAACAGCGCAATATACCTGGAAAAATTCTTACGACAGACTATTTGACCTTTAGTGACCCGAAAGCGTTGCGTATTTTGGCAAACTTTAAGAATATTGAACTGAAAATGTTTGTAACAGAGAATGCAAAAGAAGGGTTCCATACAAAAGGTTATATTTTCAAGAAAGAGAAAATGTATCGAATTATTGTCGGAAGTTCTAATATGACGCTTAGTGCGCTTACAACAAATCGTGAATGGAATACAAAGATTGTTTCTACAGAGCAAGGCGAATATACGCAGAGCGTGGTTGCAGAATTTGAACAGTTATGGAATGCACAGCAATCATTAGCGTTTGAACAGTTTATTGAAGCATATACGAATGTTTACACAAAGAATAAGATTATCCAGAAACAGAAAGAGATTGCTAAGCAAGCGAAAGTTCCATCTTTGGAAGTATATCGTTTGCAACCAAATTCTATGCAGGTTGGTTTTATCAATAATCTGCGGAAAATTTACGAGGCTGGTGAGGATAAAGCTTTGTTGATTTCTGCAACAGGAACTGGCAAAACATATGCTTCTGCATTTGCAGCAAGAGAATTGGAATTTAAACGAGTGCTCTTCCTGGTTCATCGTAATCAGATTGCAAAACAAGCGTTAAAGTCATATAGAAAAGTATTTGATAGAAAAGTGTCCATGGGAATGGTAACTGGTAAGTATCAGAATTATGATGCAGATTTCGTGTTTGCAACCGTTCAAACAATGAGTAAGGAAGAGATTCTAAAAAAATATAAAAAAGATCATTGGGACTTGATTATTATTGATGAAGCGCACCATAGTTCAGCAGATAGTTATAAGAAAATCATGGATTACTTCACACCAAATCTTTGGCTTGGTATGACTGCTACACCGGATAAGCGTGATGATAATCTGGAAGGCAGAAATATTTATGAGATATTTAATCATCAAATTGCATACGAAATTCGTTTGCAAAATGCAATGGAAGAGGATTTGTTGTGTCCATTCCATTATTTTGGAATCACTGATCTGGAAGTTATTGCTGATGCCGGAAAATCGTCAGAAGAAAAGGTAGAAAATTTCAGATATTTAACATCAGATGAGCGTGTATATAATGTCATGCAACAGGCAGAATTTTTTGGCTATAGCGGAGATAGAGTTAAAGGTTTGATTTTCTGCAGTCGAATTGATGAGGCGAGAGAATTGTCATCCAAGTTTAATGAAAAAGGTTCGAGAACTTTAGTGTTGAGTGGAGGTGATTCAGAAGCTGTCAGATCAGCTGCTATCGAAAGACTTGCTGGTGATGAAGCAGAAGATGCACTGGATTATATTATTTCTGTAGATATTTTTTCAGAAGGTGTGGATATTCCAGAAATTAATCAAGTTATTATGCTTCGACCAACGGAATCTCCAATTATTTTTATCCAGCAATTAGGACGAGGTCTTCGTAAAGCAGAAGATAAAGAATATGTAGTTGTTATTGACTTTATTGGAAATTATCGTAACAATTTCATGATTCCAATTGCACTTTCCGGAGACCGCAGTTATAACAAGGATAATATTCGTCGTTATGTTACAGAAGGCGGTCGAGTGATTCCGGGAGCAAGTACGATCCATTTTGATGAGGTTTCAAGAAAACGAATTTTTCAAGCGATTGATAATGCGAATTTCAGTGATATTAAATTGATTCGTGAGAATTATACAAATCTGAAAAATAAGTTGGGACATATTCCTGCATTGGATGATTTTGATAAATATGGCGAAATGGATGTACTTCGGATTTTTGATAATAATAGCTTGGGCTCTTATTATAAGTTTCTTGTGAAATATGAAAAAGAATATACAATACGATTGTCTGAAGCGGAAGAAAAAGTAATAGAATTCGTTTCTAAAAAACTGGCAAGTGGGAAAAGAATTCATGAGCTGGAAATGTTAAAACGATTGTTTAAATATCAACATGGAATCGTGACCCAATTAAAGAAATCATTGTATGAAAATTATAACTGCTCCATGGATGATAATTGTGCAGAGAATGTTGTTAATGTGATGACAAATGAATTCCCTACAAGCAGTGCTAAGAAAACATATTCTCAGTGTATTTTTTTAGAAAAAGAAGGATCAGACTACAGCATATCCCAATCATTTTGCGAAATGTTACAAAATGAAGATTTTTATAATATTTTAGAAGAACTAGTTGATTTTGGCATTTCTCGTTATAAAGAAAATTTCAGTATGCGTTATCAAGACACGGATTTAGTTTTGTATCAAAAATATACATATGAAGATGCTTGTCGTTTGTTAAATTGGGAGAGAAATGAAGTTCCATTGAATATTGGTGGTTATAAGTACGATAAAAAAACAAAAACATTTCCTGTATTTATTAACTATGATAAGCAGGATGATATTAGTGATACTACAAAATACGAAGACCATTTCACAAGCCGCAATCGATTGATTGCGATTTCAAAAAGTGGAAGAAGTATTGAATCAGAAGATGTGCAGAATTTCCTAAATGCAAAGGAACGAGGAATAGATGTGCAGCTTTTTGTGAGAAAAAACAAAGATGATAAAATATCAAAAGAATTCTATTATTTGGGTCGAATGTATGCTACAGGCGGAGTAAAAGAATTTATAATGCCGAATACGGAGAAATCGGCAGTTGAAATCGAATGGGAATTGGATACTCCGGTTCGAGAGAATATTTACGAGTACATTGTAAATGGATAATGGTATTTAGCAAAGAGAATAGGAAAGGAATAAATTGTTCATGAAGACAGTTAGAGTTGTTGCTGCCATAATAATTGAAAACGGCAAAGTTTTTGCAACACAGCGCGGATATGGTGAATTTAAAGATGGATGGGAATTCCCTGGCGGTAAGATTGAGCAAGGGGAAACACCAGAAGAGGCAATTGTGAGAGAAATCAAAGAAGAGCTAGATACGGTGGTGGAAGTTGGAGAGTTATTAGATACTGTTGAATATGATTATCCAAACTTTCACTTATCTATGGATTGCTTTATCTGTAAAATTAAATCCGGGAACTTGGTGCTAAAAGAACATGAATCTGCAAAATGGTTGACAAAGGAGATATTGCGAAGTGTGGAGTGGCTACCGGCGGATGAGGGATTAATTGGAAAAATTGAAAAATATTTGAAGGAAGATTAATATGTTTAAAATCATAGAAGGCGACTTTAAAAATCAAACATATGGGGATGAAACTTATTTGACTAATTGGCCAATGCTTTATATTTTAGAAAATGGAAAGCAAGCTTATAATGGAGAGTCAAATCATGTTAAAAATCGCATGTCCCAACATCATAGTTCTATAGATAAGCGAATTTTCGATAAAGTACATTTTATTTATTCTTCTAAATTTAATCAGTCTGTTACATTTGATTATGAGTCAAAACTGATTCAGTATATCGTGGCTGATGAGCTTTATGAAGTACGCAATAAAAATTCTGGAATGGCAGATAAAGAATATTATGGAAAAAAAGAATATGATGAGAAGTTTCAGGTCCTTTGGCGTAGTTTGCAACGTGAAAAGTTGGTGAAGCATTCTTTAGAAGAACTTGAAAATTCAGATTTATTTAAATATTCACCATTTAAAGAACTGAATGTGGTGCAGTTGCCGTAGACGGCGGTAAAGACTATCTTCGTCGCTGCGGAAAGCGTGAAGACTGGGAAGATTTATCAGAAGTGATCGATGATTCCAGAGAATAGAGAGGTACTTATGTTTGAAGAGTATATAAAGAACGGTACACCGGAACAAAAGGAACGAGCAGAAAACTGGCAAATAGCGATAGGGTTGCAAGATGTAGATAACTTAAAAGTATCCCAGGTTTTAATCGAATTAGCAAGAAGGCATATCGAGGGGAAAATAACAATTGAAGAAGTAGAACAGAGGATATGGGAACATCATAATAAGTAAAATAGTTTTGAACTAGGGTCGGCATGGTAGCTGGCCCTTTTAAGTTGGTAAAAGTCACTTCCATTGAAATTGAGAGTTGCGTATGATAAACTAATGAAAATGACAAACTTGAATTTGATGGAGAAATCTTTATGAAATCATTTGAAAATATTATCCCAAGAGATTTTCAAGGTGGAGTGCTTGTTCTTAAAGACGGTCAAGTTGTTTTTGAATATTGTCAAGGTAATGCTGACCATAGCACAAACACTCCCTTCACATCACATACTACAATTACATTAGCTTCGCTGTCTAAGCAATTTGTCGCAGCAGCCATTTTCCTTCAGATAGAACTGGGAAAACTTTCTTTAGATGATACAATCGACCAGTACTTTCCTCAATATCCCCAAGGAAAGAATATTACAATTTGTCATCTGTTACATCATTCAAGTGGTATTCCCGATTATATCAGTGATAGAATTATTCCTGACGCAATCCAAAAATATGAATCAGAGCACGGAATAGCACCAACTGATGTTATCGAGTTTAATAAATGCATTGTTTCTGAATGTCGCCCTGTTAGTCTTTCAGAATGCTTTGACCTAATTGGTGAATTACCGTTGTATTTTAAGCCAGGCTCAGATGGCAGATACAGCAATACCAATTATTTTTTACTTGGTTACATTTTGGAAATAGTATCCAACAAGTCTTTTTCAGATGTAATGAGTGATATATTTATGCTCTTTGGGTTGAAATATACACACATGAATGGGCGTGACGCAGATGCTTGTGGATATGTCAAACATGATGATATAATTTTTTCCTGTGGCAGACCTTCCATGGATAGTGGTGATAGCAGCGTTGTTTCTTCGCTAACAGATTTAGGACTTTGGTGCAAGGCTATACTAAATGCCGATATATTGTCTGTTAACAGTTGGAAGGAATGTCTGAATTTTAACCCAAATCCTTATGGATGTGGTTTATGGCAGTTCGATAATGGTTGGTTTGGACATGATGGAGAATTGCCAGGATTGAGACATTGGCAAAGGTTGAATTTTAAGGATAAAGTGGCAATCATTCTCCTCTCTAATGTCGTTATGGAGGAACCGCCCTTTCTTGCCCAATTGATGGAATACTTAATTCGCTAAATTCCAAGTTGTCGAAGAGATAGAAATTGCAGCATTGAAAGTTGAACCCCCTTATTCTTCAATCGTTAAAATGTTTAAAATATGCATATATAGACATAAATGAGAAAAAGATAGAAGGAAACAATATCGCTAAGGCAAAGAAAGATATTGAGCAGGCAATAGATATGCTGATTGTGTCGTTTGAAGTAATTTTAAATCAATTCTATGAATCTATAGAAATGGATATTTCTGGAGAAATTGCCGTAATGGAAAAAATGAAAAATAAAAAGTAGATGGTGATTGCGGAATGAATGAATCAATGGATGATATCTTGAAATATGTAGAAAAACTCACCTCATATGTACAAGGCGAGGTAAAAGTAGGTGACTATGAATCATTATCTATTTTGGGTAGCAAGGAGCAGCAACATCTTTCTGAATGGCAAGATACACGCTGGCAGTAGACAGACGATATCGAAAGGATGGAAAGGCAGAAACAGATTTTATTTCCTGTGTTACCTTTGGGAAGAATGCTGAGTTTGCAGAAAAATATCTGAAAAAAGGTTTGAAGATTTTAGTAAGCGGACGGATCCAGACAGGAAGCTATGTGAATCAGGAGGGGAATAAAGTTTATGCCACCAACGTGATTGTAGAAGAACATTATTTCGCAGAAGGGAAGAAACTGTCAGGAGCATAAAAGAAAGAAGATACCGATTCAGATGGATTTATGCATCTTCCAGATGGAGAAGATCTTCCGTTTGAGTAAGAAAAACTCGGATGTTGAAAGCAGAAGAGCGCACTTATATACCTTACAAGGTATGTGCGTCCTACGGAGTTTGCATCTTTCTGAAGGGGAATTCCGAAAGTGTTGGCGGATGCTCCATCCGAAGAAGGGTTTCCATTCACAATATAAGAGGTGTATTACGCCCGGCTTTTCAGATGGCGGTGGATGATGACATTTTGGTAAAGAATCCATTTGGATTCCAGCTTGCGGGTGTGGTGGTAAATGACAGTGTTACGAGAGAGGCAATCAGCCGGGAGCAGATGCGAAAGTTTCTAAAGTTTGTGCATGACGATGTGGTTTACTGCAAGTATTACGAAGTGGTGTATATCCTCTTTCATACAGGAATGCGTATTTCGGAGTTTTGTAGTTTGACACTTAAGGACATCGACCTTGAGGGCAGAACCGTTAACATCGACCATCAGTTACAAAGGATTTGCGATATGCGGTATGTTATAGAAGAAACCAAGACCGATGCCGGAAAAAGAAAGATTCCTATAACAGAAGATGTGGCAATGATGTTCCAAGCTATAATCGAGGACAGAGAGCCGCCGAAGATGGAGAAGGTGATTGACGGTCATACCGGATTCTTTTTCTACGATGATGATGGCAATCCATTGGTGGCAATGCACTGGCAGCATAGGTTCAATCGTATGGTCGGTAGGTACAATGATATCTACCGGGTGTAGATGCCGAATATCACTCCTCATGTATGCCGACATACTTATTGCTCAAATATGGCAAAATCGAGAATGAATCTAAAGACGCTACAGTACCTCATGGGACATTCGGATATTTCAGTCACGATGAATGTGTACACGCATATCAGCTTTGATGATGCAGAGGAAGAATTGAAACGGATGGAAGATTTCCGGAAGGCGCAGGCAGAGATTGAGAAGAATGATGCCAAAGCGGTATCGCAAAAAATGTTTAAAGTAGTGTAGCAATGCTATGTGGCAGAAACGCTCCGGTGATATGTACCCTCTTTACTGGACAAACCAGTAAGGAGGGTATTTTTATGCGTT
>Scrappy_p2__coassemble_509_pt1 | contig 84411 bp, 71 predicted proteins | sample Scrappy_p2__metabat2_low_PE_009 | metagenome-assembled genome bin Scrappy_p2
TGATTCGTACAGTGACTTGTCGCCAGTTTCCTAACTTGACATTCGCTCCACGGAAAACCTGCCATTGTGCGCCTTACGCCTCGGCAGCAACCTCACGCTTCACAGCTATCATGCCACAGCTCTCTTAGTATAACGAATCATTTCTAATATTTCAAGTGGTTTTTCGGAAAAATTGTATTTTTTTTAATACAATCGAAAATAAGGGTTTTTGAACTTGAAAACTTTTTCACCTCCAGATTCCATGCAGTCACTGTTCCTTTTTTTGTTATTTTTTATTGTATCGCCTTTGGTCGTTCCAAAATCCGAAATTTTCACTCCGTATACTTTCTATTAAATATATTTCTTCTTATCTCTTATCCTCTTTTTTTGGCGAGGGCATATGGGAATCGAACCCATCCGGGACGCATCCGCCCCACACCGGTTTTGAAGACCGGGAGGCACACCAGTTACCTTTCTACCCCCATATTTCAAAGCACCCCTTATACCATACATTCATGAAGGTCTTCTTCCTCAATTCCCGCTTCTAACAATATTGCTGTAATCTGTTCACGATTTTCCAGTTCGGTGCACCATGCCAGACCACACCCTGCCGAAATCACTCGGGGAACCGGAATTAATCTTCCAGGTGTCCCGGTTTCTTTACATATTTTTTCCATTGCCATTGCATCTGCCGTTGTATGGAATGCAATAACTAATTTTAATTCTTTTTTTCTCATTACTCAATTACAATCTCAAAGCCTTCAGCCGTTTCTGTTGCCGTTGCTTTTTTACCGCGATCCTTTGCAAGTTTTTCCACGTTCATTTTCTGATGTGGTTCTGTCACAAGAATTTTAACAGGTTCTGTCGCATTTTTCAATGCCTCAGCTGTTAACATCAATGGTTCCGGACAAGAAAGTCCTCTTGCGTCTACTACTTTCATTCTTCCTCTTCCTTTCTATCTCTTCCATTTTCACTTCTTTTACTTCGCTGCTTTTCGCTTACTTGTAAATGCGATCAGGAAACATGCAATAATACAAATAATCAATGCAATCTTGCCATTGGTTGTTACTGCTCCTGCAACCAGTTCTTTCGTCTCTGGATTTAGAGAAGTTCCGCTGGATGCAAGCCCCAGATTATGGCAAAGAGCAGCTCCTACAAACATTCCCAAGACAGTTACTGCAGAATCAGAAGAACCCTGTCCAGCCAGAATCAGCTGACGCAGTGGGCATCCCCCTGCCAAAACAGCAGCAAATCCTACTGCATACATTCCAAGAATATTCCACAGATGTTCGGAATGTGCAATCACTCCCGGTGTATCAAATCCAAGTACGAATCCACCTGTTGCTACATTATATATAAGCATTACTACAAACAGACTTCCCACAACTGTCAGAAGGTCAAAGTTTTTCATCAAGATCACGTCACGTATTCCACCTGCAAAACACATTCTAGATTTTTGAGCAAATACTCCAAACAGAAGTCCGCCAATCAAGGAAACAATAATCGGTGCGTGCATGCTTCCCGGACCAGATTCACTAAACTTCAACAAGTTCGTAGCTGTCAGAAGAATCAAAATCCCCACTGTAATAATCGGAAGAACTGCGCCGGATGCTGCGTTTGTTACATATGCTCTTCCAAGGCTGAAACCTTTCTTCAACGCCAGAACGCCAGTTGCAACACCAAGTACAAATCCAATCAACGCTACCCATGCATTCAAGTCCCCTGCCGACATACGGATTACCATACGCAGCGGACATCCCAAAAATACAAGAGAGCCAATCATAATAATCATTCCGAGAATAAAGCGGATCATCGGCGCAGAACCTGCTGTTGACCGATATTCTTTTGTTGCTACTGAAATAATAAATGCTCCCAATACCAATCCGATAATTTCCGGGCGTGCATACATCACTGGTGCTGCCTGATGCATTCCCAATGCCCCTGCCGTATCACGAATAAAACAAGCGATACAAAACGCCATATTTGCAGGATTTCCAAAATAAGCAAGTGCAGCTGCTACCAGCCCGCACAGCCCACCTGCAAGTGCAAGTTTTTTCTTTGAGTCTGATAAATTCATGTTTTTTATCTCCCTTTCCTCTTCTTTTTCCTATGTTTAACTTTCCCCTCATCTCCTAAGAAAGTTTAAACAACTAATTCACGAATCGCAGAAATTGCCTTTTCCACTTCTTCCTGTGTATTAAAATGCGAGAAGCTAAAGCGTACTGCCCCTTGCTCTACATTTCCTAATGCCTCGTGCATCAGCGGTGCACAGTGACCTCCGGCTCTGGTCGCAATTCCATACTCTGTCAGCAATTCATCGCTGACCTCTGCAGAATCAAAATCTTCGATATTCAGAGAAACAATCGGCACGCGCTCTTTTTCAGAAAAATCTCCGTACACCGTCACTCCCGGTATATCACACACCCCTTCGTAAAACTGCCACATCCGCTCCAATGCTAGCTGGCAGATATGTTCCACTCCTGTTTCTTCTATATAAGTAAGCGCCGCATTCAGTCCTGCAATCCCATGACTGTTCAGCGTTCCCGCCTCCAACGCTGTCGGCATCTGCGCAGGATGATTTTTATTGTAAGTTTCTATTCCGCTGCCGCCACGTTTCAGCGGTTTTATCTCCACGCCCGGTCGAACATAAATCCCACCTGTCCCTTGTGGACCGTATAACCCTTTATGTCCGGTAAAACAAAGGACATCGATCTGCATCTCCTGTACATCAATTGGAATCAGCCCTGCCGTCTGTGAAGCATCTGCAATCAGCAAAATCCCATGTTTCTTTGCAATCGCGCCAATCCGCCCGATATCCGTTAAGTTCCCCGTCAAGTTGGAGCCATGCGTACAAACAATTGCTTTTGTATTTTCCCGAATCGCCGCCTCTATTTCTTCATAAGAAATATTTCCATATGTATCACATCTTAGAATTGTCAATTCCACTCCGACAGCCTCCCGCTCATACAATGGACGTAGCACCGAATTATGCTCCAACATGGTTGTAATAACATGGTCTCTCGGAGCAATCAGTCCTTGAATCGCAGTATTCAGACTTTCTGTTGCATTCGATGTAAATGCAAACTGCTTTGGATTTTCCCCATGAAATAAACGACAGAGCTTTTCTCTCGTATCATAAACCACTCTGGAAGCTCCCATAGATGCATCATTCAGTCCCCGTCCTGCATTTCCAAAAGAATTCATAGCATTCACTACCGCTTTTGCAACACATTCCGGTTTCTGCAGTGTAGTCGCAGCATTATCCATATAAATCATGTTTGTCATCTCGTTTCTGTTCCGTTATTTTCTATATATAAGTATACCTGTCTTCTACAACAGAGTCTAATCGAAAGACATAATAAACAAGTCTGCTTATAGAAAATATCTATAAGCAGACTTTCTTGTATTTTTGCTAGTATTCTTATTTTTTCACCATTTTCTTACAGTTTCATCTGTGGATACATTTTTTTGATTGTCTTCAAAACACGCTCTGCTCCAGGACTCAAACGAAAATTTTTGTTATATACAACATAAATCTGCCGTTTTCCCTGCATTTCCCCAAGAGAAAATCCCAGAACAGAACCATTGCTCACTGCATCCCGCGCAGACAATGCGGATAATACAGAAATTCCCATCCCGCTGCTGACCGACCGCTTAATTGTTTCCGGATTTTCTACACTGGCAATCACATTCAACCCCTCTATACGCAATCCCAGCTGCTGCAAAATTTTCATCGTTTCTTTTCGGGTACCAGAGCCCTCTTCACGCATAATCAGTGGTTCACTTCGTAACCATTCCAGTACAGTATCTTCTTTGCCTTGCTTTCTCCTGCGAAACTGCTCCGTATTGGGCGTAATCACAATTAAATCATCTTCATAAAAAGGAAGAAACTCACAGTGCTTTTTGGACAATTCCGTCCCTGTCAACCCAATATCTACAGTTCTTGCAGCTACTTGTTCTACAACGCCAGTACTGTCACTTTCCAAAATTTGAAATTGTTCTTTCGGATATTTCTGGCGAAACTTTGCCAAAATTTCAGGAAGAAGATACTGTGCCGGCACCGTCGAAGCTGCAATCGTAACGGTTGACTGTTCTTCCACATCCGGTTCACTGCAAAACTCCTGTACAATCTGCTCCGTCAGCAAGGTAATCTGCTTTGCATACTCATACAGTCGTTCTCCCTCTTCCGAAAGTTCCACATCTTTTGTATTTCGAATCAACAATCTGGTATTCAACTCTTTCTCAAGCCCAGAAATATGTGCGCTTACTGTCGGCTGCGTCAAAAACATTGCTTTTGCCGCTCTCGAAAAATTTTTCTTCTCTGCCACCTGAACAAAGGCTTCCAGCTGTTTCAGATTCATAAATCTGCTCTCCTTAATACATCCTCTTCTTTTAGTTCTTTTATAAACCGAGATGCTTCTTCCATTTCAAAAGTGCGCATATCCAGTAAATATTTTCCTTTTTCTATCCGCCCTATGACCGGAAGCGGAAGTTTTCGCATCCTTCGGTCCAATTCTTCAACACTGATTTCATAAGGCATAAAGGCCACTGCCACACTCGGAAGGGTTGTCAATGGCAGCGAACCGCCTCCGACCTGTGATTCACATGGATACAATTCCAGTTCCACTGCCAATCCAGCTCGTTTTAACATTCTCTTCAACCGTTTTGCATCCTGCTCCACATCCATAGGCTTCTTCGTAATCATCCGAAGTACAGGGATATTCTGAATTGCTCGACTTTCCGAACGATATTCTAGAAGAATACGTTCCAGAATTGCCGCAGTTAATTTGTCAATCCGCATTGTACGATAAAGAGGATTGTTACGCATCTGTTCCACATAACACTTCTTTCCCACAATAATCCCCGCTTGCGGACCTCCCAGCAGCTTATCTCCACTGAAGCAGATAATATCTGCTCCATTCTTTAATGCTTCTTGCACAACCGGTTCTCCCGGCAGTCCGTACTGTTTTAAGTCTATCAGCGCACCGCTTCCCAAATCTTCGATTATAGGCACCGGAAGATTACACAAACTTTCCACCGACACTGCCTCTGTAAAGCCTACGATCCGATAATTACTTGTATGCACTTTTAATACCGCTTTTGTATTCTCAGAAAGCCGCTGTTCGTAATCGCATAGACGAGTTTTATTGGTTGTTCCTACCTCAACTAAAGTTGCTCCACTCATTTCCATCACATCGGGAATTCGAAAATGTCCTCCGATTTCCACAAGTTCCCCACGAGAAACCAACACCTCACCGTCTCTGGCAACTGCATTTAATACAAGTAAAACTGCGGCAGCATTATTATTGACTACTACCGCAGCTTCTGCCTGTGTAATCTCACAAAGAAGTCGCTCCAGAACTTCTCCGCGATTCCCCCGTGTTCCCCTGTCCAAATCATATTCCAGATTGGTATAGCCGCAAACCGCACTTACCGCCTCACTCACCAACTCACCCGGAAGAGCAGCCCTCCCTAGATTGGTATGCAGTATCGTACCGGTTCCATTTAGCACTTTTTTCAACTGTGGGCAATAGGCGCTTTCCAATTCCTTTCGCACCTGCACCGCAAGTTCTGCAATCTGTTCTTCCACCTGCTCTGCATCTGTACAACAAGCAATTTCCAAACGCAGTTTTTCCTGTTCCTTGCGAAGAGCATTCAAAACACTATCATATCCATACATATTAATCATCTTTTGTACCGCATCCTGTGCAAGCAACGCATCCATTTTGGGAATTTTGCGAAACAATTGATTTTTATTCATCTCTTACTCCTACACCAGACGAATCCACTTTTCTCCAGCCTTCGTTACTCTTCCAATAACCGAAACTTCCGTTTCAATCCCGCTGGCCACAAAATCCCGCAGAATACCATCCACATATTCCGGCGCAATACTGAATAATAATCCGCCAGAAGTCTGCGGATCATAGAGCAAATCAATCTCATACTCTTCCGCATTTCCAACATCCACCATTTCTCCGGAATGTTCCCGGTTTCGATAAGCGCCCGCAGGCACAAGCCCCATCTTCGCATAAGAATCTGCTTCTTCAATCCATGCAACCTTTTTAGGTTCCAATTCCAGCGTCACCTCACTTGCCGATGCCATCTCGGCACAATGTCCCAGAAGACCAAATCCGGTAACATCCGTACATGCAGAAATGGGATATTTCTGAATTACTTCTTTTGCAGTTTTATTCAATGACGCCATTACTTTTATCACTGCCATAATCGCAGTTTCCGACGCCATCCCCGCTTTCACCGCAGTATTGACAATACCACTTCCGATCGGCTTTGTCAGAATCAGGATATCTCCCGGCTGACATCCATAATTTTTCCATACCTTTTTCGGATGTACAAATCCGGATACACTCAAACCATACTTTGGTTCATTGTCCTGAATGGTATGCCCTCCCACCAGAACAACACCCGCTTCCTTCACCTTATCTGCACCGCCACGCAAAATATCTCCCAATATCTCCGGGTCCAGACAGTTCGGAAACGCAGCAATATTTAACGCAATCTTAGGTTCTCCTCCCATTGCATATACATCACTCAAAGAATTGGCTGCCGCTATCTGACCGAACATATATGGATCATCTACCACCGGCGTAAAAAAGTCCACCGTCTGAATCATCGCTATTTCGTCTGTTATTTTGTAAACTGCAGCATCATCCGATGTCTCCAGTCCCACCAGGAGATTCTCATCCTGGAATTTTGGCAACTTACCCAGAACCTGGGCAAGGGTCTCAGGACCAACTTTGGCCGCTCATCCTGCAGTGCTGCTCATCTGAGTCAAGCGAATTTCCTCTCTTGTCTTCATAAGACAACCACCTCCCTTCTACTCGTTCAAAGTTCACCATTCCATCTCTGAATCAAGGACGAATAATTTTATCTGCAGCATTCATAGTCTCTACAATCGTATACATATTTGTAACATTTCCTACGCAGAGTTTGTCTTTCAATCCATAATAATCCAGACAAGTTCCACACGTCAAAATCTCCACCCCCTGCTCTTCCAAAAGTTTCAGGTCAGCAAGAGACTCTGAACCTTCTGTTGTCAAGGTCGCACCGCCGTTGTAAAAAAGAATCGTCTTCGGCAGTTCCTCTAACTGTGTTACCGCAAAAATAAATCCTTTCATCAGAACCTTTCCCAACTCATCATTGCCTTCTCCCATGCGGTCTGACGCAATCACTACGATCGTATTTTCCCCCGTACAGCAGTCATCTATGCACACAGTTTCCGAATCCAAATCTGCCCGTCCATCTTCAGCCTGTGAAGATTTTTTATCGGATATAACAATCGTCACCTTATACTCCCCTTCACCAAGCTGCTCCGCACTAACACTACCGCCCTCTGATGCAGCCATCTTAGATACATTCTTAACTGCAATTTCATTATCCACTAAAACTTCAATCGTATCAGGTTCTGTTAATGCCTGTATTGCTTTCTTTGTCTTAATTACCGGAATGGGGCAAGCATCTCCCATCGCATTGACCATTACCATATCATACGCCTCCCTAAATACTTATAGATATATTCTATCGCTTTGCATCAGATTGTGCAAGGAGGGTTTTATACTCAAAGCCCCCTTGCATTTATACTAAAAAATCCCAAAAATGCATAAAAACCGGAAGGCTTTTCATCGTCTTCCGGTTTTATCATTTCCTATGTAAATTCAAAGTCAGTACATACTGCTTTATGCCATTATCGGTTTCAGCGCTTCTGCAAACGCATCTTTCTGTGCCTGAGCCTCCGCCAGATCTTTGCCTAATGTTGTATAATAAATCTTAATCTTCGGCTCTGTTCCGGACGGACGAACAATTACGGTTGCCCCACCTTCCAGCTTGTACACAAGAACATTTGCTGCCGGCAGTCCTGTTTCTTCCGGTTTCTGATAATCCACAACCTGTGCAACTTTCAGTCCCGCAATCTCAGTCAGTGGATTTTCACGTAAGTTCTGCATAATTCCCGCCATCTTATCCATACCGGAAAGTCCTGGGAACTCAAAACTGTCAATCTTATTGAGATAACGTCCATACTCTGTATAAATCTCTTCCATCCTCTGTTTCAAAGAACTTCCGATACTTCTGTAGTATGCTGCCATTTCGCAAATTAACATAGAACCGATCACCGCATCTTTATCTCTTACATATGGACCTGCAAGATATCCATAACTCTCCTCAAATCCAAAGATGAACCGATCTACTTCACCATCTGCTTCCAATTGTGCAATCTGATCACCAATCCACTTAAATCCGGTCAGTACATTCCGCATCTCTACTCCGTAATGTTCCGCAACTGCATCTGCAAGCGGTGTAGAAACGATAGATTTCACTGCAACTGCTCTTTCCGGCATGGTTCCCTTCTCAATACGACCTGCACAAATATAATCCAGAAGGAGCACACCTACTTCATTACCACTTACCAGCTCATAAGAACCATCCGGACACTTCATCGCAATACCAACGCGGTCTGCATCCGGATCTGTAGCCAACATCAAATCAGCGCCAACTTCTTTTGCCAGATTCAAACCCTGCTCCAATGCTTCAAAAATCTCCGGATTCGGATAACTACACGTTGTAAAATATCCATTCGGATATTCTTGATCCGGTACGATAGTAATATCCGTAATACCAATCTCTTTGAGAATCTGTGTTACCGGAACAAGACCGGAACCATTCAACGGACTGTAAACTAATTTTAAGCCAGCTGTCTTACACAGACCCGGACGAACCTGTCTTGATTCAATCGCATCGTAAAGCGCTCTCTTACAATCATCACCCACAAAACGAATCAGACCTTTTTCCACACCTTCTGCAAAAGACATATATTTTGCACCGGTCAGCACATCTGTTTTCTGAATCTCTGCATATACAATTGCTGCCGCATCATCTGTCATCTGACATCCATCCGGTCCGTACGCCTTATAGCCATTGTATTTTGCAGGGTTATGAGATGCAGTTACCATCACACCCGCATTACAATTGTAATAACGTGTTGCAAAAGAAAGCGCCGGTACCGGCATCAACGCATCATAAATCCGTACATTGATTCCATTTGCTGCCAAAACACCTGCTGCTGTCTTCGCAAATACATCACTCTTCAAACGGCTGTCATAACTGATTGCCACTGTCTGAGTTCCACCTTGTGTCTTAACCCAATTTGCAAGTCCCTGTGTAGCCTGACGAACCACATAAATATTCATACGGTTCGTTCCAGCCCCAAGTACGCCTCTTAATCCTGCTGTACCAAATTTCAATGCAACTGCAAATCGATCTTTAATCTCCTCATCATTGCCTTCAATTCTGGATAATTCCGGATTCAGGTCTGCATCTTCCAAATCTGTTTCTAACCAACGTTTGTATTCTTCCTGATACATGTTTACCTCTCCCTTTTTCATAATAATTAATTCGTTTTACCCAATACTTGCGTGTCCTAAAAATGACACAAAACTTAAATATAATATATCATATTTCCTATCCAATGACAACGAAAGCCGAAAAAATACATTTCTATTTTCTCTGCCAGCGCCCAGACGCCCCGCAAGGCAGCACCAATCCGGTATTTTTCACCGGCAGCCCGATTTCCTGTGACTCCACATGTCCGCCCCATGCTTTCAGCTCTGTTGCAATTAAATAGGTTAAAACAGCTGGAGCAAGTCCGGTCGTATAAGAATTAATCAAAAAGAATAACGCATCTTCAGATAAAATTTTTGTACACAGCTGCACCAACGGATGAATCATATCTTCGATTTTCCAGATTTCACCTTTCGGACCGCGCCCATAGGACGGAGGATCCATAATAATTGCATCATATTTATTTCCACGGCGAATCTCCCGTTCTACAAACTTTACGCAGTCATCCACAAGCCAGCGAATCGGCGCATCTTTCAATCCAGAAGAAACCGCATTTTCCTTTGCCCATGTAACCATTCCCTTTGATGCATCCACGTGTGTTACCTGTGCGCCCGCCGCAGCTGCCGCAAGGGTTGCGCCTCCTGTATATGCAAATAGATTCAGCACTTTGACCGGACGGTCAGCCTTACGAATCAAATCAGAGAACCAATCCCAGTTTGTTGCCTGCTCCGGGAACAATCCTGTATGCTTAAAACTAAATGGTTTCAAGTTAAATGTCAGTTCTCCATAATGAATCTGCCACTGCTGAGGAAGGTCAAAAAACTCCCACTCACCGCCGCCTTTTTTGCTACGGTGATAATGTCCGTTGCAATGCTTCCATCCATAATCCGACTTTGGTGTATCCCATATCACCTGCGGATCCGGACGAACAAGGAGATATTCTCCCCAACATTCCAGTTTCTCTCCCTTGGAACAATCTATCACTTCATAATCTTTCCAGTTATCTGCAATCCACATAAATATATAGTCCCTTCTCTTAAATTTTTACTTTATTTGATATACTTTACAGCCGCTAAAGCTGCAACTGCTCCATCTGCAGCTGCTGTTGTTAATTGACGAACTTCTTTTGTTCTGCAATCTCCCGCTGCAAATATCCCATCTCGGGAGGTCTCACAATTTTCTCCAGCCTTAATAAAACCGCCAGCATCTAAGTCCACCAACTCTGCAAATATTTCATTCTTTGGCAAATGACCAATTGCAACAAAAATTCCGTCAACATCCAGCGTTTTCTTCGCCCCCGAAATCTTATCTGTTACAACAAGACCTTGTACCATTTGTTCTCCCAAAATCTCCTCCGGAAGAGCGTTCAACACAAACTCTACGTTTTCCTTTTCTCTTAAGGAACTTACATTCTTTGCATCCCCGCGAAATTCCTCACGCCGATGCACCAAATATACTTTACTGCAATAATTTGATAAAAATTCTGCATCTTGCAATGCTGTATTTCCACCACCTATTACAGCAACATTTTTCCCACGGAAAAACATTCCGTCACATGTTGCACAATACGACACGCCTGCTCCGGTCAACTTTTCTTCATTCTCTAAACCAAGATGCCGATGTGTTACTCCTGTTGCTAAAACAAGTGCTTGGCACAGATACTCACCCTCTTCTGTCACAACTGAGTAACCATCTTCTACTTTTTTCACTTCTTTTACTTGTTCTCTTTTTGTCTCTGCCCCTAAATTTGTCGCTTGTTCTACCAGGTTCATGGAATACTGCGCGCCACTAATACTCGCAATCCCCGGATAATTTTCTACGTTTGGTGAAAAAACAATCTGACCTCCATAATTGGCTCCTTCAAACACAACGGTTTGTTTTCCCGCACGCTGCCCATAAATCGCAGCTGTTAACCCTGCTGTTCCGCCTCCTATAATTCCAATATTATACATAACATTCTCCTCTACTTTCTAGTTTTCATAATTACATCTTCTTTGACATCTCTGCACAAGCTTTCATCGCTTCAATCACAGCACTTCTAAATCCTTTTTCTTCCAAAACACGGACTGCTTCAATTGTTGTTCCTCCCGGAGAGCATACCATATCTTTTAACTCTCCTGGATGCTTTCCTGTTTCCAATACCATTTTTGCACTTCCTAAAACTGCCTGTGCTGCAAATTTATATGCCTGTGCACGTGCCATTCCATCTGCTACAGCTGCATCTGCCATCGCTTCGATTAACATAAAAATATATGCCGGCGAGCTTCCACTCGTTGAAACAACCACATCCATCAGATGTTCCGAAATAACCTCTGTTTTTCCAAATGCTCCAAGCATTTGAAGCACTTCCTCCAATTCGCCCTCTGTCACATAAGAATTGGCACAAACTGCAGTCATCCCTTCACCAACCATAGCCGGGGTGTTCGGCATTGTACGAATCAATTTGACCGGTTTTCCAAACTGCTCTTCTAACCATTCTAATGTTTTCCCCGGCGCAATCGTAATAACAATCTGATTCTCTCTGATGCAATCTTTTACCTCTTGAATTACAGTTGGATAAAATTGTGGTTTCACTGAAAGAATCACTTTATCCGCAACTTTTATAACCTCTTTATTGTCTGTCGTAACATGAATCCCATATTCTTTTTCTACTCTAGTACGTCCTGCCTCAGATACATCTGCGCCGATAATCTGATCTGCATCAATCATCCCTTTACTGATAATTCCGCCCATAATTGCACTTGCCATATTTCCTGTTCCGATAAATCCTAATTTCATTGTCTACATCCTCCTGATATGCTCTTTTTTGTAAATTTTAAGCCCGCACTTTAAAACTACGTTCTCCCTCTATCAATGGAATTTCTTTTGTGTCCATCCATTCAATCACTATATAATGCCCATGATTTAAACCAACCAGCATCTTATTGATCAATGCCTCTCGCCCCTGCACTTCCATAATAACTGTGCCATCATATTCATTTATTACCCATCCGGTTAATTCCATGGATTGTGCCAGATATTTTGCAGTATATCGAACCCCAACACCTTGCACCTGCCCATGAAACACAATATGTTTTCTCACTTCTGACATCTTACTTTTCCTTTCTTTAGCTCCTATTTTATCTTGTTTTTCTACGAAAAGCAAACCATTCTAAGGATTCCCAAAACCAATAAATGCCCAGGGTAAAACAAATAGAAAAACCATTTGAAAAATGCTCCACTTTTTTTTGTTTTTTCCCCATTATATAAATAAATTATCGCCATACCGGCGCCCAACACAAACAACGATGCAACGCCTGCCATTACGATTGCCTCTGGCACTGAAAAATAAAGACTTTTCGTCATGTACATCGGAATCAAAAAAATTGCTGTTGCAATCCCCACTGCCTGTTTCATTTTCTTTTTCGATCCATATGCATAGGCAAATAGCAACGTATAAACCGGAGCCATCGTCGGCCAATCGCAAAAACTATTCATAAAAATAATTCCTGCAAATAAACTATATCGAATCATCTCACTTTTCACATAAACTTTAACCTCAACCAATAAAAAGCAAAGAAAAAGTGTAAACATCATGTTTAATCTTCCCGGCCATGCTTCTCCTTGAGAAAGCGCCATATAAAAAGGAATCTGCGAAATCATCCCAAAGACAAATAACCGCAGTAAATATTGTTTTTTTGAATGCGTATAATAATATCCCTCTACCAGAAAAAAACACATTAACGGCGCTGTAATATATCCGATATCCAAACATAATTCTCCATACCAGCTGCCTTTTTCAAAAAAAACTTCAGAGACATGATTCAAAAGCATTGCGATAATTGCTGTAAACTTTAAAACTTCTCGATTTAATACACGTATATTTTTTCCCTCAGTCACTTTCTTCTCTCCATAATCCTTCCATCTACTATACGCCACTCAGTATACCATGGGTTTTCCCATCCCGCAATTCCAGACAAAAGATATTCCCGGATAAAACAACAAGCGCCGGCAGTTTTCCCGTCTGCCGACGCTCTTTCTTTATTTCTTAACCCCTATTTCCTTTTCCTGCGAATAATCACAACTGCAATAATCGCTATACAAGCCACCATAACAAGAACAATCGGAAGAACATTTCCTTCATCACCAGTTTGCACTGCCTGACCTTTTTGTTCTGTATTTTGACCTGCATTATTTTGATTTCCTTCTACATCTACTGTAGCTTTACGTACCAATGCACGACGTGCATTTTCTAATTCTTCTGTTGCTGCTTTAACTTCTTTTTCACTTCCTGACTTCAGAAGTTTTTTCGCTTTCTTTAACGCATTTTCCAATCGTTGATAAGAATCTTCTGTATACAATTTCTTATCCACATTTTCAGCTGCCTGAATCTTTTCTTTTAATGCTTCTACATTCACCAGCTTCTTCATCGCCTCTTGAATCTTATCAATATATTTATTATCACCGCTCTTTTCTGCCTCTGCGACAATATCCATCAATGCCTGATAAGAATCTTCTGTATAGGATTCGGCCTTTAATGCCTTAGCCGCCTGAATTACCTTCTCTAGAGTCGCGTTTTCACTTGCAACTAATCCATTATATTTTTCTTCAATTAATTTCAATGCCTCTGCAACCTGTTCCTTGGTTCCCGCATTTAGAAGCTGTTTTCCTGCTTCTACAGCCGCAATATATGAATTGTAGCTTTCTTTTGTATATAAAGCACTATCTACATTTTCTGACTGTTTGATCGCTGCTTTCAATGCAGTAATATCTACCAGATTATTCATTGCAGTTTGGAAAGCCGTTCTCTTTGCGATAAACTCCTTCGGATTCACACATTCTGCTCCATTTGTTTCTGCTTCTTTATCCTTTGCTGTCAATGTATCAATCTCGGATTTAATGGCACTCAGCGCCTGATAACTTGCCTTTGTATACTGTTCAGCAGTAACAAGTGCATATTTTTCAGCTTCCAATTCTGCCAGTTCTCTGTTTCTTGTAGAATATACAAGATTGTTCTGTGCTTCTGTTACATTTTTCATCAAGGAATCTACATCTGTCTGAGACAAATTATCCGGAGCTTTCATCGCTTTTTCCAGCTTATTGATAGCACTTATATAAGCAGTGTAGGTAACTTTCGTATAAACAATTTCATCATTACTGATTTTTCCTGCTAATACTCTTTTAATCTTTTGGATTGTTTCCTCATCAGCTTTTATTTTTGCATTTGTACGTGCTGATTCCAATGTTTTGATTGCTGACTCCACCATTGCCTGACTTGCATTTTTGTTGTCATAGATTTCCTGCGCAACTTCTTTTGCCTGTGCATAAGCAGTTTTGCTATCAGCTGTCCATGTTTCATCCTCTGTTTTTTCAAGCTCCGTCTTTAAAGCGTCCTTGTTAACTTCTCCACCACGTTCTGACGAAGTTTCAATTTCAGCAATTTCCGGTATGACGTCTTTCCAACTAACAGTAAGCGTTTCCAACATTTTTCCTTCTGGAATAATAAATTCATTGATAACTTGATTTAATTTTCCAAGTTTTACTTCTTTACTTTCTTTTGTTACATTTTCCTTATCTAAATAAGTTGCCGTAACCTCAGCCTTTGAAATATCTCCAATCTGTATCAGACGAACAGATGCAACTTCTGTCGGATCCAATACTCTCCAGGTAAATGAACGATTCTTCTTAGAAGACTTATACGTTGTTCCATAACTTCCATCTCGCATATTGGACGGAATCTTTCCGGCTTCTTCAATTGCTTCTGACACAACTTGTCTGCTCTGTTCAGAAGAGATGTATTCGCCACCATTAATCTGCAGCTCATTAATTGCAACCCATCTGTGACTATATGTTTCATTTGGCGTAATACGGATATATCTTCCATCCACATTCAAATCTTTCGCTTCTTTGTACATATATCCCGGATTCTTATCATCATGAGTCAAGGTGATTCCACTCATATCTTTTGCAACAGTTCCATCCCATTTATCCGGCGTCTGCTTTCCTACAGTCATTATCTGTGTCCAGTCTTTACCATCTGCTGACACTTCAAATTTTGCGTTTCTCAAATAGTTCAACTGTGTTTCCACAATATAGTAACGCAGAGAATTGAAATGGATTACCTGCCCTAAATCAAATGTAATGTGTTTGCCGGCTTCCTGTTTTCCATTAATCATTCCCAATGTATTTAACTTTCCATCAAATACATTTCCTACAGTTCCCGCTACACGCATATCATTTTCGTCCTGCGCTTTTGCAAAGTTTGTGTCTACTTTTTTAGCTCCAACAAACTTATAAGTTACTGCAAAATCATTAAGAGCAATTTCTCTTGCTTCTTCTCCATTATTTCTAATACGTATATAAGCAGCATCTACATTTTTTCCATCTGCTGCATACGGCATCCATGTGATTGCATTCATAGATGTTTCCAAAACTACGTTTTCTGGCAATTTTGGTGCCGCTACTTTCTGTACAGCTTTAATGTCACCAAGCCGGACTCCTATATACGCATTCTTCTGCAAGCTCACAGTTCCATTACTTAATGTAACTTTTCCTTCCTCTAAGTTCGCAGTAATATTTGTATCAATATTTGTATAAAGTCCCGCTCTGGCACCACTTATCTTTTCTTTTACTGTAAATTCCGAGAATTTTACCCATTTCGGACGATCTTCTAAATTGCAGATTCGAATATATCTCGCTCGCGTTCCGGTAAGATCAATATTTAATGTATCTTTTCCTGATTCTACACCCGTATAATCTTCATATCCTGTTACCGGAGTCCATTTATCTCCATCAAGAGATGTCTCGATCTTATACCGTTTCAGCTTATCTCCATTATCTGCACCTACTACAATATGTGCACTGGAAAGATCTGCAACTTTACCAAAATCATATCCCAGATAATCATTTACTTTACAAGTATCCTTTGTGGAATTACTAGAACCATCCGGATCATACCATACATAACTGTTATCGTCTCCATCATACAATTTTGATTCCACGTGTGTAGAATCCGCAACTGTCCAGCGATCTGTATGTATAATATTATATTCAATTGGTTTTTCATCTTCTTTCGCCGGGGAAAGAATCTCAATCTCTCCAATTCTTACCCAGCCTGTTGTTACTGTTTTATTATGAACACGTACTGCTTTTACATTTGCAACACTGCCAAAGGAAACAGTCTGATCACCCTTCTTTGTTAAGGTTCCTGCCTTTGTCCATACATCAGATCCATTCAACTGATATTCAACATCTGCATTATTAAACATATCACTTGGCTGAGATCCTCCCTGTACAAAACGGAAGCTTCCAATTGTTTTTGGTTCCGGAAATGTTACCGTTAATGTTGCGCCTGCCGGTATGGTGTCTCTTCCTGTTCCCTCATATGGTCCTCTTGCCAACCATACTTCACTACTATCATCTCTATCAAAATACTTATCTTCTGATGCATTATTTTGCACAGACATCTGACTATATGTAACAGTTCCTGTATATCTTTCCTGTGTATTCGGATTGATTCCAGTATCAATATATTCTGTCACATAATTTGCCATCGCTTTAATGAATGGTACGATATGCTGTACTCCCACTTCTGCTTTTTCATAATGATCCAGATACCAAAGCTCATGCGTCTTAGATTGTTCAAAAGCAGCCTTAGCTTCTGCATTATACTGAATCGCTTCATCAGAATCTTCATTAATAATAGACTTAACTGCATTTAAATAACCGATTGCAGAAACAGTCGTATCGTCCCAACAATCCAGCCAGTATACAATCTGATCTCTAACCTTCGTATCTACAGCTTGTTCCCTATAAATTGCGGCTGCATTTTGCAAAATCTGAAATTCAGAAATCAACGCATCTGCTTCTTCTATGGTAACAGCATTGCTCTTTAATTTATTACGAAAATCTGTCAGTTTTGGAGCTAGGTCCACCGATTCCTGCAAAGGTGTTACTCTATCATCCATGTTCTGATTCATCATATGCTTAGATAATTCGTACAACGCTGTCGCTGCTTCTGTCGGAACTGCCGAATTATGATCTACATATTTAAAAGAATCCTGCCATGCTTTATTGGCAATATCTGCATTTTCCCAGATATTCCATGAATAACATGCGTTACCAAAAATCGCTACTTTACTTGGTTCTGACTGCTGCATTGGATTCAACACAATTCCCTGAATCTTTGCTGGATCTACTCCCGGATGCAAGAATGTTGTATATCCACCCATAATCAAGTGATTTTTAGAATTATCTGTACACGGCCAGTTAATCCACATATAAGGACCACGGCCTGCATTATTTGTAAATGTATTGGTAAAGTTCTGGTTTACTTCGCCCCATACCTTACCTCCTGTCATAACAATCTGCACATTTTCCGGAAATCTTTTATAATACCCTTGCCCGCTATACATATATTCTTGTGGACAGAATGGTAATGTCTGCTTCAGATCCGGATAAGTTTCTTTCATTTTTTCCAACCAGGCTGTCATGTCAGTTAAAAACTTAATATAATTATCTCCACCGACATTTGCTGCATCGTCTGCAAGAATAGCCACTTGTCTGACTCCGGCTTCAATCACCTGACCAAGTTTATCCTGCACAGCTTTCAAATCAGCTTCATAATTACTGTCAAATCTTACCGGATTATTCATAAAAGTATGAAGTGCATACACAAAACGGCATTTAGATGCATTTCCTGCATCTGCTAATGGTTTAATCAATGTATTCAATTCATCCTCTGTATACAACTCTCTCCAGCTGGCATTGTGCTTCGGATCGTTTTTTGGTGCATAAAAATAGGAATTCAGTTTATAATAACCACCCCATTCCATCAAATTCATACGATCTTCTGTTGACCATGGATTTCCATAATATCCTTCAATAAATCCACGACTGGCTACGTCTGCCCAGTCTTCAATATGGAAATTACGAATCGTATTACTATCCATCTGTTTCAAAATATGATACAACGTTGTCAATCCATAAAAACTTGCATCTGTGTCTGCACCGACAATGGTAATCACATTTTCATTACTATCCAATACGTAAGCATCTAACTTATCAAATAAATCACTAGTCTTAACAGCCACATGTTCATCTGCATACTTATCTGCTATCTCGCCTGATCCTTCAATTCCTACAAGAACATTTGTCTTGTTCTCAACAATTGCATCCGATGTCGTCACTGTGACATCTTCTTTTAATGCAAATGTTTCTGCCAATCGATCTTTCGTTGCCTGATCAATTCCCTTTTCGTATACAACATTTACTTCATTTTTTATAATATAATCTCCCGTTGTATACTCTATCACCTGTGGATTGGGATAGATTTCATACTCTGTCTCCGCAGCATTGCTCCGGACTGACGGTATCGTCAGTCCGGAAACAGTTATTGCAAAAGCCATAACTCCTGCGGCGAATTTCTGAAAGTTTTTCTTATTCTTTCTATTAATTCGTAACTTTTTCAAATTTCCCTCCTTGAAAAGATTGTCACATAACCACATATTCTTTTTGTTATTTAATATCTTTTCTCTTCTTACTAATTACTACAGCACCTACTGCACCAGCCATAGCTAATGAAACTACCCAAATTCCTGCTGATGTATTATCACCCGTCTGTACTGCGCCGTTTGAATTTGGTTTCTGATTTTGTGTTTCTGATCCTGGTTTTTCTGGCTCCGGTTTTGGTTCCGGTTTCGGTTCCGGTTTCGGATCTGGATCCGGGTCTGGCTTCGGATCTGGCTTCGGATCCGGGTCTGGCTTCGGATCTGGGTCTGGCTTCGGATCTGGATCTGGCTTCGGATCTGGATCTGGTTTTGTAACTTTAATTTCAAAACTTGTTTCAAATCCAGCATACGCAACAATTACATTATCATTCTCTGCCTTCAATTCCTGACCTAATGCCGGAGTAAATGTAAAGTCTGTCGCATTGTCTGCTGCATAAGCAACTTCTGTCGAACTACCATTATCATATGAAACCTTCAAAACAAGTCCTTCCGGATTTAATGTTTCGCCCTCTGTATAAGTAGTCTTTGTTGGGAATGCTTTTACTGAAATACCCACCATTTCAGGATCTTTCAGCACGATTGTAAATTCTTTACTTACGCTTCCTGTATATCCGTACTGACCAATACCGGTTACAGTTACAGTTGCAGTTCCCGGTGCAGTGTTATTGCTATAAGAAAGTTTATAATCTATTCCATATCGTAACTCTTTATCTCCTAATGCGACTTTAATATCCTCTTTTGACAATGTTACCGGATGCTCTGGATCTACGATAGATACCAACTTATCATCACTTGTCAAAGTAACTGTTGCATCTGAAATATCCGTCTTTGAAGTTGCCTTACGTAAACGAATCTCAGCGGCACTTGCAAATTTATTCTGTTGTAATCCTTCACCATAGGTTTCAACACCAGTGAGTCGAACATATTTTGCTTCTGTTGGCTCTTTAAACATTGCGATATACCAATCATCTGTATTCTCCCAATTTCCAACAGAAACTTCAGTCCATTCCTGATTGTCGTTACTTACTTCAACACGATATTTTTTGATACGTCCATTGGAAGCACCGCTACGACCTTTATAACGAAGTGCATCCAACATGGTTTTCTCTTCTAACTCAAATTTAATCCAGAATTGATCTCTAGTAGCTAACGGATTCCATGATGTATGCCAAATTGTAGATGTATCACCATCCAAAACAAATCTTGCCGGACCTTCATTTCCTTGTCCTTGCTGTTCACTTCCAGCTGTTACTGTTATTTTCTTAACATCATAATCCTGACCTGCATAAGCCGGATCTTCACCACTTTCACTTGAAGCATCTAAATTAATAACAAATTCATTTCTAGTTGTATGATCTTCTGATTCTATAATCAATTTTGCTTTCTTTTCATACGGTGGTACATAAGTCACTGCTGCATTATCAGCTGCCGCATAGTCAATCGTATCAATAACAGTCGCCTCTGTATCAAAGCTTCCTGCCTCAAGCTCTGCTTCGCTCACTTCAAGACCATTCACCGTTAATTTAGAAAGATTTGCAGTAGAATTTGTTGTATAAGAACCATTCCACTCAATAATCTCCACTTCTGTTATTCCGGTACATGTTTCTGCTTTACCAGCCTCCTGCGGAGTTGTATTTGTCACCTGCAATTTAACAAATGTTGCTACTGTTGGATCAAATGTGTATGTATAAGCTTTTACACGATCTGGACTTTCATTTTCTGCAATTACTTCTTCCACTGAAAGCTCTTTCCAACTTCCTTCATCTCCCGTTTCAGATACAAACAGTTTTGTTCTTCCTGCCAATGGGAATGTCATTGCCGCATTATCTCTGGAATAGTATACAACAATTTTTCCTACTCGCTGCTGAGTTGCATAACGGAAAGTAATCTCTGAAGTTGTTTGTGTTTTTCTAGTTGCCCAGTTTGACCAACATGTTGGATTTGCACCACCACCACTGTTTTCTCCAATTTCTTTCTTTCCATCCTTAATTGCATCTAAGGTATCTGACTGCTGACCTTCCGGTATATTCTGACTCAAATATGCTGCGCTACTTACACTAGATCCTAATTCGATCTTCTGTTTTTCTACACGAACTGTTGCTGCTACTTCCAATGGCTGTCCCAGTACATTTGCCGTTCCTGTTACTGTCACAATACCTTCTTTATCATAACTTCCATCTGGTTTTCCCCATTCAACTGGGAATGAAGCATTCATGACCTCACCATTCTGAAGTACCGCCGGTCTGGATTCTGGTAATTTCGGTTCTTCTCCTACCGGAACTGTTGTTGAATAATTTAACAACGCTACCACTCTATCAATCATATTAATGATTACTGTAAGTGTATCTCCTGTTTCGGTTGTTCCTGCTACAGTAAATGTGCCACTTTGTAAAATTTGATCTTCTTGAACTGGTGTCCACTCTACAGAAATTTCTTTTTCAGATCCATCTGTATATACTGCCTTAACAGTACTTGGAAGCTGTGGCATGTTTCCTGTTTTTACATAGTAGTTTTTGGACATCTCATAATAACTGATTGCTTTTTCTTCCGTAGTATCCTGTTCTACTGGAGTTGTTGTTACTGTAACGGAAGCTGTGCTCAATCCCTCTGCGCTCGCTGTCACAGTAAAACTTCCAGCTTTCTTTGTAGATTGAACAATCGCCAATACCTTTCCTGCAAATGCATTTCTGCTCTTTGCCTGATAAGAAGTGTGATCATCTTGTCTTCCATTGTCGACACCGACCAGTTTTCCTTCTCCCTCTACTTTAAAGGTTACTTTGTCCTCTGCATTCGGAATGATATTACCATCTTTGTCTGTTACATCAACTGTAATATAACTCAAATCAGCTCCATCCGCTGCAATTGTATTTCGATCAACTGTTGCTGTTAAATTCTTCTTTTCGCCAGTTGTTCTTACAGATTTACGTCCATCCAGTTTTTCCTGTGGAATTACCTGTCCATCCTGACCATAAGCCACTGCTGAAATCATACCCGCCTTATACGGAACCTGCCATGTAAGATACAGGTTTTTATGTTCTGTACCAGACTTATCTGCGCCTTCATAATACTGATAAGTATATCCCTGTGTATTTGACTGCTTCTGTGTAAATTCCTTCGTACCAAGAGATTTTTTCTCGCCAGTTTTTGCATCTGTAAAGAATAACTCTACTTTTTTTGCATCTGTATATACAACTACCGGAACATTTCCACTTCTATCTTTTTTTACCACATCTTCATTCCATGCCGGTAAGATATGAAGTGTATTCACTTCATCATTCCACTGACTTTGATAGAAGTAATAACTATCTTTTGGAAATCCCGCTGTATCAACAATTCCAAAGTAAGAGTTCTTTGGAGACGGCCATGTTCCTTGTGCACCATTTCCAGTTCCATTCCATGGAGTTGGTTCCCCAATATAGTCAAATCCTGTCCATACATATTCTCCTGCTACAAAGTCTCTCTTAACAACTTCATACCATGCACTGCTGGCAACTGCACCCCAATTAACTGCTGAGTTATCATAAGAAGTCAACTTTTGACCTGTCTGACTTCCGTCTGTTCTATCATATACGCCTCTGCTATTGATTGCAGAAGCAGTTTCAGAACCATACAGTTTCCAATTTGGATTGCTATTATGAAGGGTATCATAATCATTTCCTGAACAATAATTCAAACCAACTGTACCATTTGCAGTTGTCATATCGTTCATCATTGTTTTTGGAATTCCAATCTTAATTCCCTTTAACACGTTATCTCCTCGTGTTGCCGGTCTCGTTGTATCCAATTTCAAAGTCCAGTCAATCAGCTTTTTCTGATTATCCGCATATGCCTGTGTCAATACGCCACCTGCACCTTCTTGCACTTCATTTCCAAGAGACCACATAATAATGGACGGTGCATTCCAACCGCGTTTTACAGTTGCAGTCAGATCATATTGTGCCCAAGTCATTCCTTCTGCACTGCCTAAAATTTTGTTGTTTCCATCAATTGTCTGATTGAAGAATCTGGCATAATCATTGTTATTTCCATTCTTAGCATTTTGCCAGCCATCAAACATCTCTTCTACTACAAGAATACCTTTTTCATTACAAATATTAATCAGCTCTTCTGCTGCCGGGTTGTGTGTCACACGGATGGAGTTACATCCCATTTCTTTTAGGATATCCACCTGTCGCTCAATTGCGCGCTCCCATGCCTCTGCTCCAAGTGCTCCCTGATCGTGGTGCATACAAACACCTTTCAGTTTCATATTTGTTCCATTCAATGAAAATCCGCTATTTGCATCAAACTTAAAATAACGGAATCCATACTCTGTATCGTATGTATCTACAACCTCTTCACCGATCTTCACTTCTGTACGAACTGTATAAAGTGCCGGATTTGTTGTACTCCATAATTCAGGATTCTGTGCACTTACAGTTGCTTCAATTTCTGCAGTTTCACCTGCAGCAATTGCTTTTGCTTCTGTTGTCACAGTTCCAATGTTAGCAGTCGGCTCTCCACCTTTTTTGAAAATGGTGTGAGTCAATGTTACATTCTGTTCTCTATCTGAATCATTAGCTACCGTTGTCTTGATATTCGTAGTTACTGCTCCGTCTTTTTCTGTCTCCAAATTTGGAGTTTCTACTTTTGTTCCATATAAATCAACATGAACAGAATCTACTATATTTAAATCTACACCTCTATAAATACCACTTCCTGAATACCAGCGACTGGATGGCGTCTGATGATTTACCTTTACTGTAATTACATTTTCTCCATCAAATTTCACCAGATCAGTGATGTCAAATGAGAATGGTGTATATCCATACGGATGGCTTCCCACTTGTGTTCCATTGACCCATACTGTAGCATCCATATATACACCACCGAAATCAATTCGAACACGTTTATTTTTAGCTGTTTTTCCAAGTGTAAAACTCTTTCTGTACCAGCCGATTCCTCCCGGAAGATATCCGCTTTCTGCTTCCATTTTCTTTGAGTATTCTTGCTCAATACTGTAGTCATGTGGCAGATTTACATGTTCCCATTTGGAATCATCAAATGCCGGTTGCTCAGCACCTGCCGCATCTCCCAGATAAAACTTCCAGTTATCATTAAAATTGACATTACGCTTTGCTGCTGAATAGTTGTTTACATAAACAACTTCTTTATCAGAACTCGTCTGGCTTTCTGTTCCGGCAAGTAAACTTACCGGAGTTCCTGCTGCAAATGAAATACTTGGTGCAAGCATTCCAAATGCAAGCGTAAGCGCCGCTGCTGCCATTCCCTTCTTTTTTAAATTATACTTTTTCATACTTTTTCCTTTTAGGCCATTAAGGCCTTTCCCTTTCCTCCATTTCCTTTTATATTTTGCAGTTCTGGACTATTTTTCTTCCTCTCCGGGCAGGTTTTGGGGAAAAATAAAAACCGGACGTTATAATTCAAGAAGACTTTAAAAGCGATGCTATAATGTCTTCCATCTCTAACTCCGGTTTTGCCCTTAAAGGTAACAATCCAATTTGCAATATAATTTTTTTATAATTTTAACATTTCTGTAAAAAAAATCCCACTTTTTTCTTGTTTTTATATAAACTTCGTGATTTTCACTAATTTTCTTATCAATTTTCCTCTTACATGTGCTTCTTTTTTGTGTACTTTTTCCCAAATGCTTCTTTTTCTCAAATAACACCCTTCAATTAACAAAAAATTCATATTTATTTATCTCCGACTCTCTAGTTTTTTTTATTTCTTCATGCTACAATTCCTTTTAAGTAAGAAAGCAGTAAAAATATCGTTCTGATTACTAAGGATTTTTCAAATTATTTTCCTGCGTAAAAAGGCGCATTAGATTGAAACTATTGTAGAGGACTATTACCTCTTTTTTTGTGATACTTGTGCCTTTTATAACGGTACAAGTATTTTTTATTCTGCAAAATTAGAAAGAAGAGATTTATATGGACACTAGAATTGCACTTATCGGAATTGTTGTAAATCACAGCGAATCGGTAGACAAACTCAACCACTTGCTCAGTGAATATGGACAATATATAATCGGACGAATGGGGCTTCCCTATCGTGAAAAAGGGATTTCCATTATTAGTATTGCGCTCGATGCGCCAAATGACATCATCAGCGCACTTTCCGGTAAACTTGGAATGCTTCCCGGTATCAGTACCAAAACAATTTACGCAAAGACACCTACAACATAAAGGACGATCCGTTTTATGAAAAATATAATCGACAAACTGGAACAAAAGCAAACGCTTTCTAAAAGCGACTGGATGACTCTTTTTCAAAATTTCACCCCTTCGGATTCCGCTTATCTATACGAACGTGCCCGTCATATTCAACGGCAACATTACGGCAATCAGATTTTTATCCGCGGACTGATTGAATTTACAAATTATTGCAAAAACGACTGCTATTATTGTGGAATCCGGCGAAGCAATCAGACTGCCATGCGATACCGGCTAACCAAACAGGATATCCTGAACTGCTGCGATACCGGTTATGAACTCGGCTTTCGCACCTTTGTCCTGCAGGGCGGCGAAGATGGTCACTTCACAGATGAACTTCTGGTTGATCTCGTAACTACCATCCGAAACAAATTTCCGGATTGTGCTATTACGCTTTCTGTCGGTGAACGTTCTTATGATAGTTATCAGGCGCTCTATCAGGCGGGTGCAAATCGTTATCTTCTGCGTCATGAAACCTATGATCCGACACATTACGCAAAACTGCATCCGCCAGAATTGTCTGCCATAGCTCGACAGAAGTGTTTGAAAAACTTAAAAAAAATCGGCTATCAAGTTGGGACTGGAATTATGGTAGGCTCTCCTTGGCAAACCCCAGAAAATCTGGCTGAAGATATGCTTTTTATGAAAGAGCTAAATCCGCAAATGGTAGGGATCGGTCCGTTTATCCCTCACCATGCAACTCCCTTCGCAGACCAAACTGCCGGAACTTTGGAACTCACTCTTTTCCTGCTAGGTGCAATCCGCTTAATGCTTCCCAAAGTTCTTCTTCCCGCTACAACAGCATTGGGAACAATTGCTCCTGATGGACGTGAAAAGGGAGTTTTAGCCGGCGCTAATGTTGTTATGCCAAATTTATCACCTACTGATACAAGAAAAAATTATCTACTTTATGATAATAAACTTTGTACCGGAGACGAAGCCGCCGAATCCGTAGAACATTTAAAGCAATCTATGAAGAAAATCGGCTATGAGGTAGTTGTGTCGCGCGGCGATTCATTAAATACAAACTCAAAATTATAAATTTCATTCTATAAATAAAGGAGGAACTATACAATGTATGATGTTTATTCAAAATGTGCTGATGAATTTATCAATCATGAAGAAATTTTAGAAACCCTTGCCTATGCAGATGAAAACAAAAATAATCTGCCGCTCATCGATTCCTTAATTGAAAAAGCTGCGCTCAAAAAAGGCCTTTCCCACAGAGAAGCATCTGTTCTGCTTGCCTGTGACGACGAAGAACGAAATCAAAAAATTTTTAAACTGGCAGAACAAATAAAAAAAGAATTTTATGGCAACCGAATCGTCATGTTTGCACCACTGTATCTTTCCAATTATTGTATTAACGGATGTACTTACTGTCCTTACCATATGAAAAACAAACATATTGCCAGAAAAAAACTGTCACAAGAAGAAATCCGGCGAGAAGTTATTGCTTTGCAAGATATGGGGCATAAACGTCTGGCTCTCGAAGCCGGTGAAGATCCTGTACACAATACAATGGACTACTATCTGGAAAGTATCAAAACTATTTATGATATCAAACACAGAAATGGAGCGATTCGTCGCGTCAATATCAATATTGCAGCAACAACCGTCGATAACTATCGACTGCTTAAAGAAGCCGGAATCGGAACCTATATTTTATTTCAAGAGACTTATCATAAAGAAAGCTATCTCGAACTTCATCCCACCGGTCCAAAACATGATTATAACTATCATACAGAAGCAATGGATCGGGCAATGGAAGGCGGTATTGATGATGTCGGACTTGGCGTGCTATTTGGATTAGATAAATACCGGTACGAATTCGCTGGCCTCCTCATGCATGCAGAACATCTGGAAGCAGCGTTTGGCGTAGGCCCGCATACAATTAGTGTTCCTCGTTTAAAACGTGCTGATGATATTGATCCAGAGCAATTTGACAATGGTATTGACGATGATATTTTTGCAAAACTAATCGCATGCATCCGTATTTCTGTACCGTATACCGGCATGATCATCTCCACACGAGAAAATCAAAAGACTCGCGAACGAGCTCTCCACCTTGGCATTTCTCAGATCAGCGGCGGTTCACGCACAAGCGTAGGAGGATACTATGAACCGGAGTCGGAAGATGAGAAGTCTGAACAGTTTGATGTCAGCGATACACGAACTCTGGATGAAGTTGTCAGATGGCTGATGGAAATGAATTACATCCCTAGCTTCTGCACCGCATGCTACCGCGAAGGCCGTACCGGCGATCGCTTTATGACTTTGCTGAAAAACGGACAGATTCAAAACTGCTGCCATCCAAATGCATTGATGACATTAAAAGAGTATTTGATGGACTACGCCTCTCCGGCAACGAAAGCACTCGGAGATAAACTCATTGCAAAGGAAGTTTTTAACGTACCAAACGAAAAGGCTCGTGCAGTTGTTCTGGAAAATCTCCGTCTGATTGAAGAAAATAACAGAAGAGATTTCCGTTTCTGATTTTACGAAAGGAGCCTGCTATACACTATGAGCCTCAATAATACACCTGCTTCTGAACGTATCCATATTGGTATTTTTGGAAAACGCAATGCCGGAAAATCCAGTGTGATCAACGCGATTACCGGCCAGAGCATCGCCATCGTATCTGATGTTAAAGGAACCACTACTGACCCGGTCATCAAAACAATGGAACTCCTCCCCTTAGGTCCAGTTGTCATCATTGACACTCCTGGGCTGGATGACATTGGCACACTTGGACAGCTACGAATACAAAAAGCATATCAGATGTTAAATAAAACAGATATTGCCATTGTAGTCATCGATGCCTCCATTGGAATAACAAAAGAAGATAAAAAAATATTAGATCGAATCAAAGAAAAGGCCATTCCCTACATCGTTGTATGGAATAAGACAGATTTACTTTCTCGCCTTTCTGAAAAGGAACAGAGGATTCCTACACAGAACCAAATCCAAATCAGTACAAAAACAGGAGAAAATATTCTTGCATTAAAAGAGCTGATTGCAAAACAAGCACCCAATTCCAAAATTGTACGCCCCCTTATCAGTGATTTATTAAATCCGGGAGATTTCGTTGTTCTTGTTGTTCCAATCGATTCTTCTGCGCCAAAAGGGCGGCTGATTCTGCCCCAGCAGCAGACCATTCGGGAGATTTTAGATTCCGACTCCACTGCAATTGTGGTGAAAGATACCGAACTGGAAGAAACCATTCAAAAACTCGGTCACTTAATAAAACTGGTCATTACAGACAGCCAAGTATTTCAACAAGTCGTAGCAATCCTCCCGCCGGAGATTCCTCTGACTTCCTTTTCTATTCTTTTTGCCAGATACAAAGGAAATCTGAAGACTCTAGCCAATGGCGCAAAAGCACTTGACACTTTGGATAACGAAGATACAATCTTAATCTCCGAAGGCTGTACCCATCATCGGCAATGCAACGATATCGGTACTGTAAAACTCCCCAGACTCATTCAGAAACATACTGGGAAAAAGATAAACTTTGCATTTACCAGCGGCACTGAATTTCCAGAAGATTTATCCCCTTATCGGATGATCATTCACTGCGGCGGCTGTATGCTCAACGAGCGCGAAATGAAATATCGGCTAAAATGTGCGGAAGACCAGCACGTTCCAATCACCAATTACGGAACCGCCATCGCACATATGAACAACATTTTAACAAGAAGTTTAGAACCATTTGAATCTGAATCGCAACAAGATAAGACACGTCCGTAGAAGTTCTTTTATTAAAAATGGCGGATTACGAAATGAGACAATCCGCCATTTTTCACAAATTTATTTTCCTATTATTTCATTCTCCACATTTTCTTCTTCACTTTCACTCCGCTTTGGCAGCCGAATCACAACTTTGAATAAGTCAGCGTCTGTGGAAATTTTTAATGTTCCATACTGCAATTCCGTAAAACTTTTGGCAATTGCCAGCCCCAGCCCGGAACCTTCTGTATTTCTGGATACATCCCCCCGGACAAACCGGTCAGTGATTTCATCTGTATTGAAATTCAGTTCTGATGCCGATACATTTTTCATAGAAACGGAAATATGACTACCTTCGTCTATCAGCTCAATGTAAACCCTCGTATGCGGCATTGCGTACTTTGTAATATTTACAATCAGATTTTCAAAAATGCGATAGGTTTTCTGAGAATCCAAAAGCATTACCACCTTACCTTCCGGCAGATTCCATCGAAAATCCAGATTGGCTGCTTTGATTTTTTCATCACACTCTAAACCGACCTGTTTCAACAAACCAACGATGTCTACTTTCATGAAATTCATTGTCACGCTTTTACTGGTTGCCTTACTGATTTCAAACAAATCTTCAATCAGCACCTTCAATCGAAGTGATTTTTTCTCCAAAACTTCCAGATATTCTTTCCGTTTCTCCGGATCTTCCTCAGATTTCAGCAAATCCACATATGTGATAATCGCTGTCAGCGGTGTTTTTAAATCATGAGACACATTGGTAATCAACTCTGTCTTCATCCGCTCACTCTTGACTTCTTCCTGTACCGCTTTCTGAAATCCCTTCTGAATCTTCTGAATCTCAACCTTCATCGGATTAAAAATTCCCAAATCTCCTTCAATCGGTGCATCCAGATTTCCATCTGCCAACAGATTCGTTGCCTCCAAAAGCAATGCGTATTTCTTTTTCACATCCTGCGAATATTTCCGCAGAATTAAGAACAGGACAATGGAATAAAGAATCAATGCAAAGATTCCATAGAACCATAAACAGGTGATAAGTAGCAGCAAAAAGAAATTGATGACCAATGCTTTGATAATCATTTTGTTGGTATTTTCCTGCAAATCCATATGGAGAAATTCGTCATATACCTTGTGGAAGTGTCCCTTAATTTTTTTCCACACTCTCTGGAAAAATCCAACCGCCTCACTGGCTCCTTGTTTCACTTTATCTCCATACTGCTCATTTCCACTCTTACTCCACTGATAAATCTTCGCACATACCGTCCGTTCCCTCCAGTAAGATTTCTTTAACACAAACATTTCCTGCAGACATGCACCACCCCATAACGCAATGCCAAAAAGAATCATCCACATTCCTGCATTCAGCACCATCTGCATCGTATAGGAAAGTGTAGAGACAAATCGTTCATTGGAAGAAATGATATATCCCGGTCCATTGTTGATGGCACTCCACACCTGCCATGCATAAGACCTCTCATTTCCGATTGCAATGAACCATACAAGCAGTACCACTTCCAGCGGTGCACGGAACAGTTTCCACTCATGCAGTCTCCATCCTTTATTTGCTGCAATCAACACTCCGAAAATAACGGCTACCAAAGCCAGCACCCACTCATAATTCAAGTATAATCTATCATTGGAAAGATTTATTGCATATTCCCATCCGGAACCACTGCTGGTCTCCATATATTCTTTCAACTGTTCTTCAGACATCCCATAGATGACCTTCACATTTTTGGGGAATAATTCATACGAATATTCCAGACTTTCATAAGAACTATCCCCCTCGTCTGCACTCTGCATGCGATATATGGATTCTTCTAAATAGTAAGCATTCTGCTCATCTAACGCACTTCCATCCACCTGCACATCCTGAAGATTTCCATCTTCATTAAAAATAATAGACACATGAAATGCATATTTTGTATCACTACGGACAAGTTTTTTTACCTTCGCACTATCCTCTTTATCCAGAAGTGCATTTCCGTCAAAATCAAAGATTTCATAATCCATGTATTTCCGCAGCAACAAAAAATCATCCATATCTAAATAACTAACCAGCTCAGATTGCTCTACTTCTTCATATGCCTGATTATATAAAAAATACACTCCATCCAGTAATTCATCACTCAAAGCACATAATTCCTCATTCTGCACTGTCTCTGTAATCTCTCCCGACATATTCCTTGCAAAAATCGGATAAGATCCTATCATGATCATTGTACAGACAAGCACAACAAAGCTCATTACTACTACTGCAAATTTACGGCTGTTTTTCAATTTTGTAACCAACGCCCCACACCACCTTCAAATATTTTGGATTCTTCGGATCCAGTTCAATTTTTTCCCGGATATTCCGAACATGTACCATAATTGTATCCGTATTGATCGCACGCTCCTGCCAAACTCGCTCATAAATCTCTTCTGCTGAAAATACATGCCCCGGGTTCTTCGCCAGAAGCAGCAAAATCTTATACTCGATCGGTGTCAACTTGACCGGATTTCCATCCATACTAACCTGTACTGTATCTTCATTAATTTCTAATCCACCGATAACATGCACGTTTTCCTTCGGCTCTAGTTTTTCCAAAAAGCGTTTATAACGACGTAGCTGTGAATTTACACGTGCCATTAATTCCATTGGTGTAAATGGCTTTGTCACGTAGTCATCTGCACCGATATTCAATCCCATTACTTTATCCACTTCTTCTGATTTTGCAGAAAGCATAATCACTGGAAAATCATATTTTTCTCTCAATTTCATTGTCATGTGGATTCCATCCATCCGAGGCATCATGATATCCACGATTGCAAGATGAATTTCCTCCCTCTCTATCACTTCAAGTCCTTCGATTCCATCTGCCGCCTGAAATACTTCATATCCCTGACTCTTCAGATAAATCTGCACACCTTCCCGAATCTCCTTATCATCCTCTACCACGAGTACGTGATTAATTTCCATTTTTTTGTCCCTCCTGTGATGTTTTCCGTAACTCAACACTGCCCCTCTATCATAGCACATCACATCATTTTTTGATACCTCAGCGTATCCCGTATCATTTTTTTACACTTTAATCCCTGCTGTGAACTCTCTCTGGAGATTTCTGCCCTCACCGGAAGATCCGGAATTGCTTTCTTACTCACTTCTCCATAATCTTTCACAGCCACCGTTACCTTTGTAAAAGGGAGTGGTATTACATAACGATCCCATCTCCATAGCAACCGAAAACAAAACGAATACCGAATACTGATTCCCACAAAATCTTCTCCCCTTTGTTCTGATAAATAAAACGCCAGTTTTTTCGGTTCGTGCCTTGGACCTAGCGGACCATCCAGCGCAACTGCCATAGAGCGCGTCTGCTCATAAGAAGTCTGCATCAACTTTTTCAATGCCCCGAATGCTGCATATCCATCTGGTATCCGCAAAGTACTTCCACCACATTTTTCTATCATATATTGAATATAGTCACCTCTCGTATCCGCAGTCACAACCACATCCACAGGAGCTGTTTTTTCTGCCAGATTTTTCAATACCAGATTCATAAAAAAACTGTCTTCATGCCAAAATCCAAAAATCTGGCTATTTCCGGACAATGTTTCTTCCTGCCATTCAATTTTAACTGTTTTTTCAAGAAGTTTTAAATACCCTAAAAACACGTTCTGAAGGACTCTTTGCCCCATGTTCCTCATACTCATATCCCAGTTCCTCCTGTCTGCCTGCGTTCTTTTCACTTATTACTCTCTCATACAATGACTCTTCATAAACCGCTAGTCTTTCAGAGCGGTAACCCTCAGCTGTAATTTTTGCCTGTTGTTTCATACATACCAATTGTCCGAGAACATCTGTCACCCGATTACTCCATACCTCTGTATTTTCCTCTGTAACAAATCCATTTTGTCCATTTTCCACAATATCTTCTACACCTGACGCATCTACTGCAACAATCGGACAGCCTGCTGCAAATGCCTCTGCAAGCACTATCCCCTGTGTCTCTGATTTAGATGCGAACAAGAAAACATCACTGGCCTGCAAATAACGATTTACCTTATCATTCGAAATATTACCCAGAAATTTTACGACATCTGCAATTCCCAGCTCTTTTGTCTCTTTTTCCAACGCCTTGCGCATACTCCCGTCACCAATCAGCAATACTTGAAATGGCTCCTGCATTTTTTCTTTTAAACATGTAATTCCCTGTAACAAAAAATGAGGATTCTTTTCTTCTTCCAGTCTTCCCGTTGTGCAGAATAAGCGTCCACCATTTGGAAGATACTTCCTCCTGATTTCCTCTGCCTCTTTCGGATATTCCCGATAAAAAGAGGTCTCCAGCCCTGTTGGAAATACCGCAGTCGAAACTTTTGTTCCATTTCCCCGGATCCGTTTCTGCATCCCCGCTGTCGGAGCTAAAATCAAATCGCACTGATTGGTAAACCAGCGCATATATCTTGGAACAATCGTTTCTCTCCCTTTTTTCAGCATCCACTTTCTCAAATTTGGAAAACTTTGATTTTCCTGCAGAAAATCCAGATAATGCAAGTAATCTTCATACCGCGTATGATATGTATAAATCACCGGAAGCTGATATTTTCTTCCCAGATACAATGCCGTCGGTCCCACAAACATCGGATGATGCGTATGAATCAAATCAAAATGCTCTTCTGCAAATACTTGTGTGATTTCTTTTAAAATCATTCTCGGATAAACCATCCCATTCTCCATACAACGTTTTCCCGTACGGAAACGAACGATTCGGATTCCATTGTCGTACTCTGTTCCGCTATGCATTTTCATCTTTTTTGTTTCGTCATCCAGTATTTCATATTCCGGCGCAAATACCGTTACTTGATGCCCTCGTTTCACTAATTCCTGTGCCTGACGTTCCACCGAAATCGGAACTCCACCAACAAACGGCTTATAATTATTTGTCAACATTGCAATCTTCATGTTCTCTCACCCCTTCATCTTCTTACGCAAAAAATCGAATTGCTGCATCTCCAAAAAAATACCCTGCTCCTACGAATACAAGATTCCAGACAAATATCCCCAACACAGAGCTAACCGTATATTTTATAAAATTCATCTGTACCATCCCCGCAGGAATAGAAATGATTGTCCGAACCATCGGAAGTAATTTACTTACAAATACGCCAACACTTCCTTTTTCTCTCAGCATCGTCATTTTTTCTTCAATTACCGGCTGATGTTTCGGAAACTTCCGAAAATATACCCCCATCACTTTTGGCCCGCCCCAGCGTCCAAGCAAATACAGTGCCCAGCTTCCTACCAACCCAGCCGCTACCGACAGTACCATTACCATTGGAAAGCTAATTTCTCCTCTCGCAGCCCAGATTCCAGCCAGTGGCATAATCACACCTGCCGGAAATCCCGGGAGATTCAAATATTCCAAAAGTACGATTAAAAAAATAAAAAATGCTCCATATTCAAGAAAATACCCCGTCAACATTTGGATACTCATAAAAAAACACCTGCCTTTAGATCTGTTCGTTTGACTTATTATCATCATACAGAACACATCTAAAGGCAGGCATTATAAGAAATAAAAGAAATTCTTAAGAAGATTAAAGAATTTTTGTATTTTTTAACTATTGCTCTCGAAACACAATTTTCCCTGTCGTAGCATCCATACTATCTACAATTGCCAATGATTCTAACTGAAATCCTAAATTACGAATCATACGACCGCCTTGCTGAAATCCTTTTTCAACGGCAATCCCGATTCCTTCTACTGTTGCACCTGCAGACTGTACAATCTGGATCAGCCCCTGAAGCGCACATCCATTTGCAAGAAAATCATCAATAATTAATACATGATCATCCGGACTGAGGAATTTCTTTGCTACAATCACATGATTGATACATTTGTGGGTAAAAGATTCGACTTCTGCCACTAACATCTCACCTTCCAGATTAATGCTTTTTGACTTTTTGGCAAATACAACCGGTACATGAAAATGCTGAGCTGCAACACACGCAATGCCAATACCTGAGGCTTCAATTGTCAGAATTTTATTAATTGGTTTTCCTTCAAAACGTCTTTTAAATTCTGCTCCCATTTCATCAAATAACTCAATGTCCATCTGGTGATTCAGAAAACTATCTACTTTCAGAACATTTCCTTCTTTTACTATTCCATCTTTTGCAATTCTTTCCTCTAAACAATTCATCCGTCTATTCCTCTCCTGTCTTCTTTTCAAAATCTGATGCTGGATGCTTACATATTGGACAGATAAAATCTTCCGGTAGTTCCTCCCCTTCATAAACATATCCACATATCTTGCATACCCAGCTTGTTTTTTTCACCGGTTTTGGTGCCGGTTTTACATGCTTTTGATAATAACTATAAGAAACCGGTTCTTGTTCGCTCAAAACCCTCGCATCTACTACATCTGCTAAAAACATCGTATGCGTTCCCATATCAGTCTCAGATACTACTTTTCCAGAAATATATGCACTTGTCAGCTCTGGTATGTACATAATCCCATTCTCCGCACGTGGATAATCCATTCCTGCCATTTTATCAACATCTTTACCGCTCTGGAATCCAAACCTTCGGAACACATCAAATGTTACTTCCTCGCTTAAACAAGAAACATTAAATTCCTTTGTCTTACGAATCATATCATGCGTATAATTCTGCTTATTCACCACGACGATGATTCGGTTCGGCGTAGTTGTCACCTGCATTGCCGTATTAATAATACATCCATTATCCTTGTTTCCATCCTTGGCCGTCAACACAAATAATCCATACGTCAGCTTATACATTGCTGCCTTATCCATACTGAAAACCTCCTTTTTCGATCAGAAATCGTTTCCCGATTCGTTATACTTATTTCAAGTATAGCACAGAACCAAATGATACTCTACAAAAATTCCTCACGCTTTACAATTCTCTGATTCCGACTTCCACGAAATTCCAAAGATAAATCTTTTTCAGCTTCAATAAATTCACCATCTACAAGTACATCTACATAAGACAACATCTCTTTTGTAACATTTGTAAATACTTTTCCGCCTTCTACCAGATCAACATCATATAGATATCCCGTATAGCACCAAATATCTTTTTGCGGATACATTTTTCGAATCTTTCTCAATAAATGTACCAGCACTACTTGATTCTCTGGTTCAAATGGTTCTCCTCCAAGTAATGTAAATCCCTGAATAAAATCCGGTTTCAGTAATTGAATCAACTCTTCTTCTGTTTCTTCTGTATAAAGTTGTCCAAAATTAAAATCCCATGTTTCTGCATTAAAACACCCTTTGCAATGATGTCTGCAGCCAGATACAAATAAACTGACCCGAACTCCAGGACCATCTGCAATATCACAGTTCTTAATATTTGCATAATTCAAATCTATTCACCTGCTTTCTTTTCCATTCTCTTAAAATAAGTTCTTATGATTTCCGTATACGTTTTCCAGATATTTTTTCCTTTGATCAAACCTTTTCGAAACGTCAATGAGCTGCACCAAAAACGAACGTACCATTGATACCATCGATTATTTTCACAGTCTATATAACGTTTTCCCCTGTAAAACCCTTTTAATATTGCCAGAATCTGCGCTTCTTTCACTTCATCTTCCAATATGTACTGGTGATCTCCACATAAACTATAAGAACCATTTTGTGCTTGCAAGACTCGATGCAGTACAAGCATCCCATTCTCTCGCTTATATAAAAGTATATCATAACATTTGATTTTTTTCTTGGGAACTTCTAAGATAAGAACATCTTTTTGAGGACGGATACAAGGCAGCATACTGACCCCGGTTGCCGTAATCACAACTTTTCCTTGCTCTTTTAATACTTGCTCTATAGATTTTTTCATAATATCCATTCTCTTTTTACTGACTACGCTTCTAACAATCCTGCATTTTTTAACTTATCAAGAAATACTTCCACATCTTTTTCTGCCTGCTCCGTTTCTACTTCATAGTGTTCCAAAACAGCATCTAACACCTCTTTTTTTGTTGTTCTTTCTGAACACTTCTCCCATAAAAACGCACCCACTTTATTCAAACGAATCATTCCATAAAATGTACCGTTTGTCTCTCCTACAGGGACAACCATGTATTCTCCTGCCACCTGTCTCAATACAAACCCCTCTTTTATCTTAATTTCCACGTTATTCATCTCCTTTTCTTTTGATACTCATATATTCATATGCCATGTGTACCGCTTCTTCGGAAATCGTACACTCCATAGCACAAATGGATATATGTTTTAAAAGTTTTTCTAACATCGGAAACAGCTGATCCACTGCTTTTTCGCTTTTCGGAAATATCGTTTGCTGCATCAATAATGGAATCGCTTCTGCCACAGGCAGCATTCGGATTTGATTTTTTGTACCCCTGGACAACATACAAATCCCCTGAATTGGAACCATACAATTTTCATTTTCATCAGTCTTTCCACTAAATGGAGTTCCACAAGCATAACACTGTCCCTCTTTTAAATGAATTGCAGGCTTATCATCATTGATGATTCGCACCCGGTCTGCTCCGAACACCTGCTGCCACAATTTTGTATGTGTAGACTTTCCTGTTCCGCTGGCAGCGGAAAATAAATACGCTTTCCCCTCATACTCTACTGCTGATGCATGCAGCATAAAACCATTATGCGATAACAATTTCCGATAAAATTCTGTGCCTGCAAATACATACTCCGTCTGCTCCAAAGTCAAGTGGGGATATTCCCGATTCATTTCTTTATAAAATTCTTCCGTTCCGGTCAGCTCTATCTCTGCCATCCCGTCATCATTGCTCCGATAAGGCTCCATTTGTCTGGTTAGTAAAGGATACAACGGCTCATAATATACTCGCACTCCCGCAAATTGATACATTCCCATTTTCATCCCTCTTTTCACTAGCAAAATGACCGGGAAGAGCAGGCTATCCCACTCTCCCGGTCTGTTTTCATTGAAATAACTTTTTTAATCTTCCCAGCCATTCCCATTTGCATCTACAAAATTATCTTCGAAGCCGCTTACGGTCATCATCATCTGTACTTCCATGTCAAATTCTATAATTTCTATTTCCGGTGTCTGATATATTTCTTTCATATGCTCCTCCTATCTTCTATTCTGTCATCCATTTTAATCTTGGAAATCCATCGGTTGCTACTTGTGAAAACTCCCATATATCAGTTGAAAGTGTCAACTGATTTGTATAAAATTCTTCACTATGATTGTCTGACGTCAGCATCAGTGTTTTCGCTGCTATAGTTGCATCACTTGTATTGGTAGGACCTCCCACAGTCTCAAGCTCATAGCAATTGCTGATATTATTCGTTGTATAGGTTGATACATCTCGACCAAGGAATTTATAACTCTCTTCCGGGCTGCCGTCTTCTGCATTTTTTGATGCATCTCCCATTGCAAAGCAATTGGTAATCTTCCAGAGATTGAGTTTGTCAAAGTTCACATTTCCAATTAATCCTGCTTTATTTCTAAATCCATATACTCCATTATATATATATCCAGCTGTAATTGTTGACTTAACTCTCATATTTTCAATCACACAATTTATTGTACCGCTAGTAAGTTTGCCTACAACACCACCGCCATCATTATTATCAAGTACTATTGATCCTGAGATATACAATTCTTCCAAATGAGATGAGTCTCTCATTTCTCCGATTGCACCGCCTACAAGATTGTATTTATATTGTTCTTTCATGGAATCATTCACATGAATATTTTCCATCCAGATCTCACGAATACTTGCCTTGGATGCACTTCCGGCAAGCGCAGCTGTATTGCTTCCACCATCTAATTCGATATAATTCATAACGATTTTTTCTATCGTTGCTCCATTCAGAGTACGGGCAAATCCATTTGCCTCAGTTTTATCCATTTGACCTGGGAACCATTCGTTTTGTTTTTCTCCTGCTGTCACAAATACATTCTGCACTCTTAATTCATGTACCTTTCCGCTAACTTCATTAAACATTGTAGCCCGCAGTCCATGAATTACCTGATTATTTCCGTACAACTCTCCTGTAAATGGTTTTGTAATATAAGAAGTCTGTCCCTCCGGTAACCGTACTTGTTCCAGAGAAATGTTATTCATCAATACATACTTTCCACTCGGATTTTCTTCTATCTTCATAAACTCTTCCGGTGTAGAAATTGGGGTGTATTCTGCTCCCGGTGTTTCCCATCTCTTTGGATGCACTGTCACCTCTGAGCCTGCCGGCAATGCCGGAAGTTGTTCTTCCGGCTCTTCCGGTTTTGCTCCTTCAAGCCATATAAGCGTCGGATATCCCTGCTCTGTAACATTAGCGAAATTCCACTTATCCTCTGTAAATTTCAACGTTGACATATAAAAGTCTTTTGTAGCATATTTTTCTCTTGATACTTCTTTGATCTGATCTCCGTTAGCACTACTCTGACCACTTTGATTTCCTTCATAACAATTGGCTACGCCATATCTCAATGCGAACTCTAATGCTGATCCTGTAAATCGTTTTATTGCCTGCAGGCTCCCTGCATCTTGAGCTATGCCACTATTTCCGATTGCAATACAATCTTGTAACCACATGTCCCATTCAATCTCTATATAACCGATAAGTCCACCTCGTTTATAATCTCCACCTGTGGTCGCTCTCATTTGCATATTTGAAATAATCTTATTCACAAAATAAATATTAGTTCCTTCATCGCGAAATTCATTATATCCAAACACACCACCTTGATAATCTCCATTTGCTGTCATTTCACCCGACACAAAGCAGTCTATTATAGATGTTCCATTCTTCAAATATGCAATCAATCCACCGACACCTTCCTTAGACTCTGCTGTTCCTTTATAAGCCGGTCCATACGGATTGACATTTAATTCTTCTGCCCAGATTTCACTAATCTTCGAATTTTCTGCCTCACCCGCAAGTGATGCTGTCTTATTACCACCTGCTACCAGTACATTATACAATGCCACTCGGTTTACAGTTGCTCCACTCAGACTTGTCGCAAAGGCATTTGCAGCCTCATTGTCATTCCATCTTTCTACCTTTACATCTGCAAGTTTCAGGTTTTCTACCGTTCCACTTAACGTTCCAAACAACGGCGCACCTTGCATATCTCTGATAGTCAATCCATTTCCATCAAATGTTCCGGAGAAATCTCCAAGGAAGGAACCGCCTTCTGCACGCAATCCGTATAATGAGATTGGCTGCATCAGAATATAATTATTACTACTTCCCTTCGCCGCCAGCAATTCATCAACTGTGTAAATCGCCGTATAGCCTTCCGGCACATCTGCACGAAGTGGTGTCTCTGGTAAAGCCTGTTCTTTTGACGGCGGTTTCACACTAGATTCCGGCATAGAAATCAATCTCGGTGAACCTGTTGTTCCTGCTTTAGACCATTCCCATTTTTTCGCATCCAGCTGCATCTTATTCTGATAAAAATCGCCTGTTGAAAGCTCTGAATGTCTAACCCCTTTCGGATCGTTTATATTTATATTCATTCCCGGTGTATCACGATTGTAAAAGCAATTTGTAAATGCTTGTAACTCCTGTCGGTCACTGCTGTTCTTCATATAAAGAATCTTATAACGTGACTTCACTGCATCTTCCGGATACACACCACCTGCTGCCGTACTGTAAGTAATGCTGCTATTTCCTGTTACTGCTCCGATAAATGCCGACGTATATTCCGGACTCTTATTATATGGAATGTGAACCTCGCTGTCTGCAAATACTTTTGTAATCGTTACATTTTCTGCATGTCCAATCAAGCCACCTACATACTGTTGCTCTGTTGTTATTTTGGCATCTGTAATCAATACATCTTTCATCTGTGTTCCTGATGCTTTCGCCAAAAGAACTCCTGCCTGTGCACCATTAACTGTCATATCAATATTTTGAATACCTACGGTATCGAAATTTGAATTCTGATCTGAACCAATCAAGCCTGTCAATGTTCCACCATTCATAGTAATTCCGTTAAAGAACACATTCTTTATAGTTGCATTTGCGCTCTCTTTTGCAAATATATTGGCCCCTGTGTCTGTACTTTCCACAAGACAGTTTTCAATCTGTAAGTTTTCCACCGTTCCTTTTAATTTCTGGAATAATGGTTTCGAAATACCGATGATGCGATGATTTCCACCGTTCAATATTCCGCTAAATTCTGCGGTCACAAGTTCTCCACTATAAGTACTATAATCCAAATCTGCTGCAATCGCAAATTTTCCTTCCGGAACTTGATTTAATTTTATAATCTGCTGTGGCTGTGCAATCTGAATTGTAAATGGTGTCACCCGGTTTTCAAAACCTTTTAACAATGCCAATCCATTTTCTGCCGCCTTTTCTGCATTCCACTTTTCTCCTGAGAATCCCAGATTCTCTGTATAGAATCTTGAAGTCCAGATTTCTTTTCCAACAGCTTTGATTGTTTCTCCGATTGCTGAAACTCCGTCTGCTGCGGCAAACTCATACCCATTCGTAATACGACTTCCATCTGCCATCAACTTCGGCATTTCCGGAGAAACATTTCCTACACTTAACAGATTTGTATATCTTCCTTCTCCTGCACTCTCTGCAAGGAACCCGGCGCCTTCTGCACCTTGTACTTCTACATTCAGATAAACATTTTCTACCGTAGAGCCTGTATCATTAACGACAAATCCTGCTGCCTTTCCTGTGGTAATAGCAACATTTCCTGCCAAAAATACATCTCGAATGGTACTTTCCTGCATCGTTCCGGCAAGCAATGCTCCGGCTCCGTTTTCTGACTTCAACTGTACGTTTTGCATCAGAAGTGTTTCAACCGTTGCACCATCCATTTGATTTGCCAGAGCTCCGCCGTTCACTCCATTCAATTGAACTTCACTGTTCAAAATTGCAAGATTCTTCACAGTTCCGCCTAAGGTTCCAAACAATGGCACACGCAGCCCTTCGATGCTGTGTTGATTTCCATCCAGCGTACCTGTAAAGTTCGGGATCATTACTTCGCTCTGCTCTGTCTCATTCAAATTCAAATCTGCATCCAGACGATAGCTCAATTCCGGATAAAGATTCATCTGTTTCAAATCTTCAACTGACTTCACCGGGATTACTTCAATTTTCTGCATTCCGAAAATCTCAGGATAGCCCTTCATTCCAACTAACTTCAAATACCAGTTTTCTTCATTGAACTGCAATCTATCCCGATAAAACTCAATTGTTTTTTGAACTTCTTTTGACACTTCTGTCAATTTACCTTCAGTTATGTTGCTAAGACCGCCCGTACCTACGGAAACAAAAGAGTCTGACACATATTTTCCCAAAACGTCCGGCGTTCCAAGGAATTGATAAAAATCTTTTCCTGCATCATCTTCCACTATATTTCCTACGGAAAGCACATGCTGTACACTGCTTTCCCCTGCCAAATTTCCTATAAATCCAGCGCTGTTTGTTCGGTTCTGTGCATCATTATAATTTACTACTGTAATATCTGCGTCACTGTAGACTTGACGAATCGCCAGATTCTTTCCTGCTCCGATAAATCCACCATTGTCCGTTCCGCTTAATGTTACATTACTTTCAATCACCGCTATATTAGAAATCTGAGAGCCGGATGCCCGTCCTGCTAAAACCGCATTGTAATTCTTTGTCCCGGTAATCTTCGCATTTCGAATCTGGATTTTGTTAAATACAGATCCAGTGTAATCATATCCAGTGATTGCTCCGTTATAACTGGTTCCAGAAATTGTAATATTTTCCAGATTCAGATTTTCAAATACCGTATGGTGAGAACGTTTTGTAATTGCAGCGTTCTCGGCATTTTGATTGGATATCTGGACATTCTTCACTGTTAGATTACGAATTTCTGCGCGCTCTGTTTTTTCTAACAACGGCACTTTCAATCCTGTGATGCTGTGTCCTTCTCCATCCAAAATTCCGCTGAAGTTTCCTTTTGCAATTGCTGTTTCTGTCACTTCAGACGCATCAATATCTGCTTTTAATACATATTTCTGAGCTTTATTCTGCCCAATTTCTTTTAAATCAGCTAATGTACGGATTTCTTTTACTGTTTCCTTCTTCTGCTCTTTTACCACAATGGTATAATGTTTTGTCTTTGCAATCCAGTCTTTCTCTGCTTCTGCTGTATCCTGAATCGTCAAGTCAGCAACATAGGAATTCGTGATCCTTGTAAACAACGGTTTTGTCGCATTGGTAATCTTATACCCATTTCCATCCAGCTTTCCGATAAAGGTACAATTAATGTATACTTGATCCGCTCCGGTAACATTTTCCATTGAAATGTCATTTCCCAATTCATAAAATCCATTTGGATTTGCCTTAATTTTATCTACCAGCTCCTGTCCGGTTTTAATTGTCACGACATTTCTGTCAGACACCTCACCATATACCGGTGTCCGGAATTCATTTGTAATTCTCTGTAGATACCGAAACACATTTTCTCTGGAATCTCTAATATTCTGAAGTGTCACATTTCCATTATACATTCCTGAGTTAATATCATTTCCATAATTAATCAGATTCTGACGGAAATATTCAATCAACGCCTCTGCGTCAAAATATGCATTTCCCTGCTTTGCCTGCTCTTCAATCTTCTGCTGAATCTCTGCATTTTTTCCCTTTCGATAAGATTCAAATGTAAAATTCGGATCGTTCAGTATTGTCCGGTAGAATTTTAAATCTCCCGTCTGCGTCTGTGCACTTAAATATCTAACCAAACCATCACTATATCCAAACATTCCACCTAGTTCAAATCCATTTCTTCGGAAAATCTGTGCATTCGGTGTACCGCCGTCTACATAAGGTACATACCAGCTAGAATAGCTTACACGATCAATCTGATAAGCTCCTGGATTGTTGATACCAACCTGATTTACCCCGCCCAGATCAAATCGATGGCCCGGCCGAATCGTAAGCTGATTATCCCACAAATCATCTAATGTCTGTAAGTTCATATTTTCCAGCGCTGATGCACTAAGCGTTGTCCATGTACTATTTGCACTATTCCAACTTTGATGGTTATTTCTAAATCCATATCTGTGCTGTGCAGTAACCTGCGCCTGCTGTTCCGGTGTCAACTGTAGATATGCTAATCCCTGCAAATAATCCAAGGTATAAATTACATCAAATACTTCTTTGTAGTAACTCTTGAACTTTTCCTGAGAGTTGATACGCTCCGGTGTCAGATTTGAAAGTGTCTGCCCGTCTCTTGCATAATTTCTCATGAAGTTCATGTTATAATCCAAACCTGCCTGATTGACAAATCCATTTGAATAATCTTCACCATTTCGTCCCGGACGTTTTCCCTTATTTTCCATCCAAATCCAATTATCGGTAACATGAGCCATCTCATGGTTTAATACTGTCAAATCTCCAATAAAGTTTGAACTATTATAATAAATATAATCATAATTTGGATTTCCAAAAATAACGGCCACCGCACCACTATTGTGACTCCACAAAGTCTGGACCGGTTTATAAAATTCCTTAAATACATCTTGGTTTCGATCCTTATTATGTGAAGAATCTACGATTAAGAATTTACTTCTATTAATAGAATCCGCGCCATTTCGCGCAACCTCTGCAAAATTGTCATACAGATTTTTATAGTTATTTAATTGACTTTCAATCTCAGCCCGCTTTCCTGCTCTCCACTGATCTGTATCTTGATAACCACCGTATATCTGCAGATTTCCGTAAACAAGAGCTGTCGGGAAAGATGCGAGATACAGATTTTTCGATGTTTTATAGGATAATACCGGCAAAATCAATTGCTGATCTTTATGAATCGTATTGCTCTTAATCAAATTCCACATACGATATTGTACTTTCGGATTGTTTGGTCTGGCTTCTACCAGAACTCCTCCCTGGAAATTATCTACGATCCAATCATTTACATCTGAATATCCTGCATATGCCGCCATAAAGTATTCTACAAATGCGCTTATGCTTTTGATACCTGTATAAGAAGAAATTCTATTTACATAAAAGGACTGTGTACTATTTCCTTGTCTTCCTTCTTTACTACTTATTTTTACAATTTCGTTTGCAAGACCTCTTGGCGCTTTTGCTCCCGGCAATATGGAATTATCAAAGATAACTACATCCCTAAGATTGATTCCTCCGATTTCAAAATCATACCAACGATCTATGTAATTATATGCATACAGAAAATCTTTCAAATATTCATTATTCTCAAAAGTTTCCGTTACTATTGCTTCTGCAATTGTATGATTTACATTGATTGGATACTGTGCATATGATGCTGTCATAGCAACCAAAATCTGTTCTAATTCTTTTTTTACAACATTATTGTAATTTCTACGGTATACATCAAGAACAGAATCACTATCCTGCTGACTTACTCTTGTCTTAATATGTGTATCAAATTCAAATGTTGTTGCCATTGACAAGAGCCGCTGAAATTGCTTTGTTTTTGTATCCACAACATATTTATTGAAATTATAATGCACCGGAATCTGTGACACATTGTAAGAAGCGATTCCCGATCTGATGTCTATATAAGAAAGATCATAAATCAGCGCCTTATCCTCTGTTCTTTCAAATTGAATACGAAGTTTTTTGACACTGTTAACTGTTTCTGTTGTCAAAGCGATAATTCTTTGTCCATTCTCATTCATTGGATATACTGCCAGTACCGCTTTTTGATTCAATTTATGAGCAACATCTACTGCATTTCCATCTTTAACAATTTGCTCCCGATTATAGAACGGCATAAACTTTTCCAGATTTTCATATAAAGTTTTCCGTTCTGCCTGATATCCTTTTACCGTTTCCCACGATTCTTTTCCGGCACGCTCTTCTTGGTTAAGCGCTGCCATCAACGCAATAGATTCCTCCGGTGCAACAGTCGTCTCTGGTTTTATCTCTTCGGAACCTGTTCCTTCTGATGGATAAATATCACCTTCTGCCTCCAGTCTCGGACGTTTTCCACCTGCTACATCACCCAGATGCCAGATTTTAGAATCCCATTTCAATGTTTCTGTATAAAATGTTTCCGTATTTACCTGTTCAACAGTTGCTGAACTAATCTTTCCGGTTAGATTCAAATTTACTTTCTCTGTAGTATCTGCTGTTTTATACTCATAATTGTTTTTGTAATTTACAAAATCTGCATCTACTGTATTATCTGCATTAAATGAATATCCTTCCGGACCGAATGCAATATTGTTTTCTACTTTAAATGGAACTCTATTTTCAACTGATAATCCGCTCAGCCCAACATAGCTTCCAACCTTTGCAGTAATAGCTTTTGTTTCTTTTGCTTCTTCGATAAACTTCAATTCTGCATAAGTATTTGTCACAGTACTACGGTTCATCTTTGCAACAAATCCACCTTGTTTATCTGTTTCATCTCCAAATGTTTTCGGATCCGTCGTACGCTGTGCATAACAATCCTTTACAGTGCTTTCATTCATAATGTTAGAAATAAAACCACCGGCTTCTTTTCCATCTACCCGTGCTACGACAGAACAGCCAATTGCTGTGGACTTATCTAAATGTCCAATCAAACCACCAACTTTATTTCTTCCTTTAATCACCATATTTCTAACATAAACATCTTGAATGATAGAACGTTCCCAAGCATTCTTTGCAAGTGCAGCAACCAGTTCATCACTCGGACGATTAATCTTACCATCTGATAAAGTAATTCCCTCCACAGTTCCACCTGAAATAGTATCAAACAATGGTATTTTCTGACCTGTAATCTGATGTCCATTGCCTTTTATTAAACCTGAAAAGTTTCCAGGAATAATTGTCGTTCCGCTGGTTACCTGAGACGCGTCAATATCTGCTGTTAAAACATATACACCTGAAAGGTCATTCTTAATCGCCTGTAATTCTTCTACAGTAGAAATTTCTTTTAACTGAAGCATTCCAATACGATTCGGGTCACCATTTCTTAAAACTGGGGCTTTTTTCTCCTTCAAGGGTTCAAAATTCCAAATATCCTCACTCCAGCCTAAAATATTCGTGTAAAATTCCTTATCAAGTAATTTTTCATACGATTCTTCTATAATTTTCTCATTTATGGTTGTAGATGAAATTCTCTTATTATCTAACTTTAATTTTGTTTCTTTTAATACATAGTTTTCAGAAATCTTAGTTCCTCTTGTATAAATAGCCGCATCTGATGCGCCATCAAATTTATACCCCTTATTTCCTGTACTGTACGACACATTATGCTTAAGCGTACTATCAGCATCTGAATCCCCTGTTTTTCCAAGAAATCCTCCCGGTTCCATACCTCCTGAACCAAGATTATCGATATTCATTGTCATAGCAGTATAACAATTTTCTACAATCGTTCCGTTTTTATTATTATGCCATCCAATCAAACCACCAAGAGCTCCATTTGTTTTGTTTCCTTTGATGCTTCCCACGGCATAAGAATTTTTTACGATATTTACATAATTTTGCCCTTGTACATTACTCATCTGTCCAATCAGACCGCCGACAGTATTATACGAACCGCTTATCTCTAGGTTAACAGAACACTGTTCCACTGTCGCATGATCCATTCTTCCTACCAGACCACCCATAAGTTGACGGCTTCCTTCATTTTTCAAAGTTCCACTTACATGAACCCCCTCAACTCTTGCCTGTTTTTCTAATTTATCAGCCAGAACACCTGCCCCATTATCATTCGGTTGTGCATTGTATCTTTTTGTTATCGCCACATTTTCCAGTATAACATTCTTAACTGTACCACCGGAAATTGTTCCAAACAATGTCGTATTTAATCCTGTAATCTTATATCCTTTTCCATCAAATGTTCCTGTAAAGTTTTCAATCAATTCATCTGTACCCTGCACCATACTTGCATCCAGATTGTGATCCAATACATAGTTTCCTGCTGGATTTGCCTTTATCTTATCTATCAGCGCCTGCATGGTAATATATTTTGTAGATGCAACTCCCTCTTCTGCTGTACCAAATTCTACAATAGCGCCTTGCTGTTGCCTAGCAACTCCCTCTGTTACATAATCATCCAGATTCAATATAAAGTTTACTTTATTCTCAGATGTAACCTGAACCTCTTTGATGTCAGCAAATCTCTCTGGTTGTCCATCTAATTCCACTTTCACCAGATACTGCTCTTTTGCAAAGTCTTTAATCGTAAAATTTGAAACTTCTTCTACAGCGCCATTCTCACTTGATGTATTACTTTTATGATATAAGGTAACACGCTCTACTTTTCCAAGTCTAAATGGAATTTTTTTATCCTCTTCTGTCGGTCCCTGCGGATTGTCTACAGGCTTCAGAACATTATTTTGAAGCCACTGTTTTGTCTCTTCTGTTTCTTTATTTCCCGCAATCGCTTCTTTTGCCACCTCATAGACTTGTTTTGGAATTGTCTCCTCTCCATACTTCCACTGACTTTTCAGTTTTGTCTTTCTATCACTTTGTTCAACCTGCTCCGTCAGTTTCACATATGCTCTTGCTGCATACTCATTTTTATAACGCTCTTTTGCGATGTTGGTAAGTACGGCTGTATAATAAATATTATCCGCATCTTCTGCGTATTTCTTTGCCCCTTGAATTACTGCCGGTTTATACATCTTCCCTTTATAAAGATAAGTACCGTCTGCCGTAAGTTCCTTTCCATTCAGGTATACTTTCGGTAATAATACAATTCCGTATTCGACTACTTTTCCTTCTTGTTCCTGCTGTGCAATATAGTCTTTCTTAATTTTTGCAATAAAACGCAGCCCCATCGGAGTGTTCGTACGAATCTGTCCTCCTATCATCTGAAAATCTGAATTTGTAATTTCCTGAGCTTGCGCTCTTCCTACAATAGGTTGTAACCAAATTCCAAATAATAACAACCCTAATAAAAGAATAATTCCTCTTTTTCTGTTTTTTCTCATCCCTCTCTTGTTCCTCTCTTTAATATATTCCTACTGTCCAGCCCGGCTCTTCAACCTCTGGCATCTGCGGTTGTTCCTGTTCCGGTATTACCGGTTGTTCTTGTTCCGGCGTTCCCGGCTGCTCCTGTTCCGTTTCTCCTAAATTTTCCGAAACCTCTGTTTGACTTGTACTTCCTTGGTTTTCTGTATTTTCTGATGTTTCTGTACTTTCTGTTTGTTTTGAGGATCCCGTCTTTTTCTCTGTCTTTTTCAACATTTTTTTATCCTCAGATGAAGGCAGCTCCCCTTTAAAAACACTGCTCTCATCCACTACATTATCCCGTGGATTAATATTTTCAATTTCCTTCTCTGCGGCAGTCTTCTCATCCGGCATTCCTTCGTTCCACTTTTTCACTTGCCAAAGCCCTGCTCCTACCAACGAAGAAATCACTATAACGGACGTACCTATAATCACCCACTGTTTTTTTGTCAATTTTCTATGCTTTTTCTTGTACTTTCTCTGATGCATAATATCTCCTTCCAAAAAAAAGAACTGAAGTTTTGTAATTATGCAAGACTTCAGTTCACTATTCAAACCATGTTCAATTATATCTTTTTTCATTTTAACTGTTTTTTATTTTCTACGCAAGTCTTTTTTTTAATTTCCAAAAACCCCCAGAAAAAATAACTTTCTTATTTTCCTTCTCCTAATTCTTCATATAATGCCGAAATTTGTTCCTCTAACACTTCTATTTTTTTCTTCTGCGCTTCAGCATATTTTTCATACTCTTCTTTTTCAATTTCATATATCTGCTCATCTTCTATAACCATTTCCATCATCTCATACACAGAACACATTTGAAGTTTTCCTTCTTGTGCAAGATTCTGTAACATATCTAAAGCCTCTCTAAACTGCGTTTCCATTATAGTGCCTTGTTCCAAGGCCGACAGATCAAAGATCAATACCATATCTGACTTTTGTTTGACAAACTGCTGAATCCGCTCTCCTAACCGTTCTGCTTTTCGAACAATACTATATGGAACATACGGCATAACTTCTCCAATCAGTCCAGAATCTAGTTTTTCTCTGTAACGCATTACGCCTCTACACCCTGCTGAAATTAATGTCTTGAAATAATCTTCCTTATCATCTTCTGTTTTCACTAATATATAAGGAAACTTTGCTTCGTCCTGCTGATTCATCAATTCCATCAGTCTTGTCACCTGCATAAGTCCATCATTCTTTTTATTATTTACAATCAATATTATTTCATTTTCAGTAAGATATGGTGCAACCTCAACAAAGGTTTCCGGTTCTTCTATATTTTCTAAAACAGCTGCTATATTCCATCCTCTCTCTGCCGCAAGTGTATTTATCTTTTCATAATCTCCTATTGAAGAGATAATAAAACCTAACGCAGCAGACGCAGGACGCTCTCGCTTTTTTACTTGTTTTGAGCGCTGACGCATCTCCGTTTTTATTTCCGCAAGTTCTTCCTTGTACCCTTTCGCCATTTTATTTGCAGCTGCAATCTTCTCTTCTCTTTTCCGACTATCTGAATACTCTTTTCCTACAAATATTCCAAGCAGGACTAACATAAAAATAGTAACAATAACCACCATTCTTTTTGCCATCTTCCTGATCTGCTCCTTTTCTTCTCCAACAAAAATCCTTCTTAAAGAAATTTATTATATTCTTTTTATTCGTTTTCTAGTTACATACTCTTTAAAATGTGTTACTCTTATTAAAAATACAATACACACTGGGAGAAATTCGATGAATCTTACAACATTACACCACGTTGCTATTATCGGCAGCAACTATGAACAATCAAAACACTTTTACGTAGATCTTCTTGGCTTTTCCATTATACGTGAAAACTATCGTCCGGAACGTGATGACTATAAAATCGATTTGCAGCTGGATGGCTTGGAATTGGAATTATTTATCATAAAAAATTGTCCAAAACGTCCTAGTTATCCTGAGGCCTACGGCCTTAGACACCTTGCATTTTATGTTAACTCTATAGATGAAGCTGTAAAAGAACTAAATAACAAAGGAATAGAAACAGAACCCATTCGAATTGATTCTTATACCGGTAAAAAAATGACTTTCTTTTTTGATCCGGATGGGTTACCGCTTGAATTACATGAATAATAACTCAATTAATGTTTTATATACAAAACGAACGCTTGCATCACGCACATTATTACGGCCAATGTTTCCAAATTGCTTTGTATACACATATTTTTTACCATTCACATAAAAGCCGAAGCAAACCGTCCCCACCGGCTTTGATGCAGTAGCCCCACCCGGTCCTGCAATCCCGGAAATCCCAACGCCAACTTCTGCATGATTTTTTCGCGCAACGCCTACAGCCATCTCTTCAGCCACTTGTTCACTTACAACACCATAATCATCTATTGTCTTCTGGCACACTCCAAGATATTCCACTTTTGCTTCATTCGCATAAGTTACAAATGACACATTTAATACTCTCGATGCATCCGGAACACTCACTAATTTTGCTGATGCCAAACCGCCTGTACAGGATTCTGCAAAAGAAATATGCCATCCTTTTTCAATCAGTAAATCAACCAATACCTTTTCCACTGGTGTTGACGCATTTTTTTCTGTTACCTCTTTCGTCTCATCATATTCACTGTCATGTGTAATTAAAGTATTCATACATATTTCCTCCATAACTTCACACTATTCTCCAGCCAAACTATTATCGAAATCAAGTATAACATTGTATAAATGGATAGTACACTCCTGCACTATCCATTTATTTCCAAAAATTTCAGCTTTATTCTTAATTATAGATGAAGCACCCGATCCTTGATTTCCTGAGTTCTTCCTTGATTCCAGAACTGTGTTCCAATATATCCACATGTTCTGCGGGCAACAGACATTTTCTCTTGATCTCGGTTTCCGCAATTTGGGCATTCCCAAATCAGTTTTCCGAATTCATCTTCAATAATCTTAATTTCACCATCATATCCACAGCATTCGCAGTAATCACTCTTTGTATTTAACTCTGCATACATGATATTTTCATAAATAAACTTCATTACGGACAATACAGCAGGAATATTATTCTGCATATTTGGCACTTCCACATAGCTAATTGCACCGCCTGGCGATAACTTCTGGAATTCTGATTCAAATTTCAATTTATCAAATGCATTAATTTCTTCCGTTACATGCACATGATAACTATTTGTAATATAGTTTTTATCTGTAACACCTTCAATAATTCCAAAACGCTTCTGCAAACATTTTGAAAATTTATATGTTGTAGATTCCATCGGAGTTCCATATACAGAATAACTAATATTCTCCGCCGCTTTCCACTCTGCGCACTTATCATTTAAACGCTGCATAACTTTTAATGCAAATTCTCTTGCTTCTGGATGAGTGTGTGATACACCATACATTCTCATACACATTTCATGCAGTCCTGCATAACCAAGGGAAATGGTAGAATACCCTCCATAAAGCAGCTTATCTATTGTTTCTCCCTTTTTCAGGCGTGCTAATGCACCATTCTGCCATAAAATAGGAGCCACATCTGATACGGTTCCTAACAAACGCTCATGTCTACAACGAAGTCCTCTATGGCAAAGTTCAAGGCGTTCATCTAAGATTTCCCAGAATTTATCAAAATCTCCTTCTGATGAGCAAGCCACATCAACTAGATTGATTGTCACAACCCCTTGATTGAACCGTCCGTAAAACTTATAACTTCCGTCCGGATTTTTTTGATTTTCTTCCACTGTCAGGAAGGAACGACATCCCATACAGGTATATACGCATCCTTTTTTCAATTGTTTCATAATCTTTGCAGAAATATAATCCGGAACAAGACGCTTTGCCGTACACTGTGCTGCCAGTTCTGTCAAATGCCAATACGGCGCATCTTCCGTAATATTATCTTCATCCAGCACATAAATCAGCTTCGGAAATGCCGGTGTAATCCATACACCTTTTTCATTTTTTACACCCCGCATGCGCTGAATCAATACTTCTTCAATGATCAGTGCCAAATCATCTCTTGTCTGACCTTCCGGAACTTCATCCAAATACATGAAGACTGTTACAAATGGCGCCTGCCCATTACAAGTCATTAATGTAATCAACTGATACTGAATTGTCTGAATTCCACTTTTTACCTCTTCACGCAGACGACGCTCTGTTACTTTTGAAATAATTGCCTCATCTAAGCTTTCTCCACACTCCGTCCGCTCCGCAATGATATTCTTACGGATTTTCTGTCTGCTGACATCTACAAACGGCGCTAAATGAGCCAGGGTAAAGGATTGTCCGCCATACTGATTACTTGCTACCTGAGCAACAATCTGTGTTGTAACATTACATGCTGTAAAAAAGCTATGCGGCTTCTCAATCATAGTCTCACTGATCACAGTACCGTTCTGCAGCATATCTTCCAGATTAATCAAATCGCAGTTGTGTTCTCTCTGCGCATAGTAATCTGTGTCATGAAAATGAATAATTCCCTCTTCATGTGCTTTTACGATTTCTTCCGGAAGCAGCACACGTTTTGATAAATCCTTACTTACCTCACCGGCCATATAATCTCTCTGTGTAGAATTAATTACCGGATTTTTATTAGAATTCTCCTGTTTTACTTCTTCATTGATATGATCCAACAGTGCAAGAATTCCATTGTCTGTTGTATTAGACTTACGACTGATCTCTCTCTTATAACGATAACGCACATATTTCTGAGCGACTTCATATCCACGCATTCCCATAATGCCAGTCTCTACCATATCCTGAATATCTTCAACATTTACTGCATGAGTAGATTGATCTACTTCTTTCGCAATCATATCTCCAATCGCCTCAATCTGATAATCATTCAGTCTGTGCAATTTATCAATTTCATTATTAGCTTTACGAATAGCACTTGTAATCTTTGAAACATCAAAGCTAACTTCTTTTCCGTTCCTTTTAATAATATTAGTTTTTACTTCCATGACTGTTCACAACCCCTTTTCTTTAATTTTCCGCGCTTTTCCCGCATTTATCGGACCTTGTATCGCCCTTCACAATTATAACTATATATTGTTATCCCATTCTGTTTTACACAATATCTTGTGTCTGTAAATCTATGATACCCCATATAATTGTAAAATGGAAGAACAACTTTTCATAAATTTTCTTTCTATTTTCTGATAATTCTCCCCGCCCCATTCTGCTTTATTACAACTTCATATTTCTCTTGTTTTTTCATATACGAAAAAAGCGACGCAAGTCTCATCTGCCTGCGCCGCAATAAAATCTTAACTTCTCTATTTTTAGGTATGAAAAAAGCGGGTGATGGGAATCGAACCCACGTATCCAGCTTGGAAGGCTGGTGTTCTACCATTGAACTACACCCGCGTTTGATGTGTTATCTTTAACACGAGTGATATCATATCATAGGTTCTTTTAAAAATCAATAGCTTTTTTCAATTTTTTTAATTTTTTTCAAATTTTTCTATTTTTTATTCTTTTCCATTAAAACAATAAGTACAAAGTTTGCACTCAGGCAACCCAATCGCTTCAATCAAATCATCCAGTCGATGATACCGCAATGTTGTAAAGTTCTGGCGTTTCCGAACTTCTTCAACCATCTCTTCGTATTTTTTCGTGCATGGATCTGCATACTCTGCCAAAATTTCCGGAGTCACCTCTTCTTCACGCTCTGCAATGATTCTTCTCGTAATCAGATCCAGCTCAGACTTCGAGCGTGAGAAATTCAAATATTTACATCCAAATAACAGCGGCGGACATGCTGGACGCACATGCACCTCTTTTGCTCCGCTCTGGTACAAGAACTCTGTTGTTTCTCTCAGCTGTGTACCACGTACGATAGAATCATCAATCAAAAGTAATTTCTTATCTTCAATCAACGCCTGTACCGGAATCAATTTCATTTTCGCTACAAGCTCTCTCTGACTCTGATTTGTCGGCATAAAAGAACGTGCCCAAGTCGGCGTATACTTAATAAAAGGTCTCGCATATGGAATTCCTGATTCATTGGCATAACCGATTGCATGTGCAATTCCCGAATCCGGCACACCTGCTACAACATCCGGTGAAACACTGTCTCCATCCCGTTTCGCTAACATACTGCCGCACTTATAACGCATCTGCTCTACATTGACTCCTTCATAAGAAGATGTCGGATATCCATAGTACACCCAGAGGAAGGAACAAATCTTCATCTCTTTTCCCGGAGGGCTGACTGTCTCTACCCCATCTGCTGTAATACGAACAATCTCTGCCGGTCCCAGTTCCTTATAGTCACTATACCCCAGATTGATATACGCAAAACTTTCAAAAGATACACAATAGCCATCCTCACGTTTTCCCACAACAAGAGGTGTTCTGCCATATTTATCACGAGCCGCATACAATCCCTCTTTCGTCATCAGCAGCATGGTCATCGAACCATCTACCAAGCCCTGTACATACTTAATTCCTTCCACAAGGCTGTCTGCTTTACAAATCAAAGAGGCAATCAATTCTGTCGCATTAATCTTGCCACCGCTCATTTCCTGAAAATGTGTATGCCCATTCTTATATAATTTTTCTAATAGTTCCTCTTCATTATTAATCTTTCCGACGGTCGTAATCGCAAAACTTCCAAGATGAGACTGAATCAACAAAGGCTGTGGTTCATAATCAGAAATACATCCAATTCCTAAATGTCCTTTCATCTCATCTACATCTTTTTCAAACTTTGTACGGAACGGTGAGTTCTCTATATTGTGAATTGCCCTTTGAAAACCTTCCTCCCCATACATCGCCATTCCGCCACGTCTTGTTCCAAGATGTGAATGATAATCTATGCCATGAAACAATTCCAAGGTACAGTTATTCTTTGATGCTACGCCAAAAAATCCACCCATTTTCTGTCTCCTTTTCTATCTAAAACATTCTGCTGCCACCATATTTTCCCTTTCAAGACCTATGCCGACAGATAAGTTTCGCACCTAGTGTAACACGAACATTTATGAAAAAAAACATTTCGCATTGATTTTATTATTATTTTAATTTATGATTTTTTATAAGTATCAGATATTTCCCTCTATAAAAATAGATTTTTCTGTAATTTTAACTGCTCCCAAAAATATTTTTTATTCTCGTCTGAATGTTCCACCTCTCTGGAATAACGGTATACAAGTTCTTTTACATCTTCTGCATCCAGATTTTTTTCATTTTTCAACCAACGGACCGCAAGCAAATCCCAGAGAATTGACACACTCGCCACTGCCATCTGTACATTTACAAAAATTTCGCCATCATAAACCGCTCCGCAGAAATATGTGAATACAAAATACACCATCAACTGCTCACAGAAAATCTCCCAATCCCAATCTCGTTCCTGCTGCCCTTCTTTTTGCAGCATCATCCACTGATAAAATTCCTTCTGAATCTTCCCATAGCCCTCTTCTCCATAAGAAAACAACAGAATTTCCGTTTCATTTAACTGGTATTCCCAATCTTTTTTGAGAAGTTCCAGTCCCCGCAGATTTCCAAACATTGCTCTTGAAAATAAATACCGTCTTTTTCTGTTCTTCTTATATCTGTCTGCCTTTCTCCCTGCCGCTGAAAACCACGTCTGTTTCCGGTACTTCTCAAATACATCTTCGCATTCAAATAATCTGCCGCGAGCCACTCGATTTTCCATATCATACGCCAGCCCCAAACTCATCATAATCCGATTTTCCATTGGCAGATTCCGATTCTGTAAAATTTCAAACAGACATTCTCTCGCATCTAAAAGCATGGAATACAAAAACGGCTCAAAATCTTCATATTCTTCCGTTCCCGCTCTTTCCACCGACCGAAAGGTTACCGGTTCCTTTCTTGCGATCAACATCCTTGCCACCTCCGGACAGGACAATGAAAGGGAAATTTCACGAACATCTTCAAATTCTTCCATATGACGTGGATATAATCGGCATGTTTTACACAAGCTTTCAGCGCCCAGTTTCCGATACATATCACATAAATTATCTTTCCTTAAAAATGCACAACGTTTTTCCCTGTCCTGTCGAAAAACCTTTTTATTCCAATTAACCGATGAATGAAGTTTCTTTTTATAAGGTCCCTCCTCTTGCTTATAACGGCGCAGTGCCCGCTCATCTACTACAATCTGCCATCCCGCGCAGCAGGTATCCTCACAGGCATCCGCAATACAATGAAAATCCGAATAATAATCAGGGTATGTGTATAACATAAAATAAATCCTTTCTAATTCCAAATGCACGTTCACCTTAACGTGGCTACTATATCACGAAATTTCTTTTTATGCTATAATGAAAAGAAGAAATGACAAAAACTAACCGGAAAGAAGTGATTATTTTGGCACATATACAAACGCAGCAAGAAAAATATAAAATGATGATAGAATCGCCCATTCCGGGATTGGTGGGAAGACTTGCCATCCCTACTATAATCAGTATGCTGATTACTTCTTTTTACAACATGGCAGATACTTTTTTCGTTGGAAGAATCGGAACCAGCGCAACCGCTGCCGTAGGCGTTGCCTTTCCGATTATGGCAATCATGCAGGCATTCGGTTTTTTCTGCGGGCATGGCTCCGGCAATTCGATCTCCAGAAAATTAGGCGCTCAAGAATCTGATGAAGCGGCTGAACTTGCCGCCACCGGTTTCTTCGGCGGACTTTTCCTCGGAGTTCTGCTTACCATATTGGGTCTTCTCTTTTTGACCCCTCTTGCCCATATTTTAGGTTCTACAGAAACGATTCTTCCCTATACCAAAGATTATCTGGGCATTATACTTTTGGGTGCGCCTTTTATGACCTCCCAATTTGTCCTAAACAATCAACTTCGTTTTCAGGGAAATGCTTTTTATGCAATGATTGGGGTAACAGCCGGAGCAATTTTAAATATAATTCTGGATCCCATTTTTATTTTTGTATTCGATATGGGGATTTCCGGCGCAGCATTGGCAACCATATTGAGTCAGTTTGTCAGCTTTCTCATTTTATTGATTGGGATTCGAATTTCCGACTGCATCCCCATCCGTTTCCGCAACCTTACCCTTTCCAAAGAACGCTTACAGGAAATCTTCAGCGGTGGCTTTCCTTCTCTATGCCGCCAAGGTCTTGCAAGCATCGCAACCATGACCTTAAATATCGGTGCCAATCCCTATGGCGATGCCGCAATTGCTGCCATGTCTGTTGTTGGACGCATTTCTATGTTTGCAGGCTCCGCTTTGATCGGCTTTGGTCAGGGATTCCAGCCTGTCTGCGGATTCAACTACGGCGCAAAAAAATATCACCGTGTACAAGAGGCATTTTGGTTCTGTGTCAAAGTCTCCACCGTCGCGCTATTTGCCATTTCCATCTTAGGCTTTGCCCTCTCCGGAAGTCTCATCGGCATCTTCAGAGATGACCCGGAAGTCATTCGCATTGGTACACTGGCTCTGCGTTTCCAATGTCTGACTTTCACGCTAAACGGCTGGATTGTCTTCAATAATATGATGATGCAGACCATCGGTAAAACAGTCTATGCATCCATCCTCGCCTCGGCAAGACAAGGATTGTTTCTTATTCCTGCCATTTTAATCTTGCCTCACTTCTATGGTTTGCTCGGCATTCAAGCCGCACAAGCTCTAGCAGATGTATTAACTGTTATATTAACGACCATTCTATATCGTTTTGTAATAAAAGACTTGCAAAAAGAGGAACAGGCAGATGCACTTTGATCTGCACCTGCCTAAACAATCTCCTCTTCTATTACTCATTTGTTATTCGATACTCTCCACTTGCAGTCTCCTGCACCGAACTCTCATAAAATACTTTCGCCGCACGCACTAGATATGCTGTATCTTTTGCCCCTGCTGTCTCATAGGGCGAATGCATAGCCAGCTGTGGAAGTCCAATATCCACACAATTTACCGGAACTTGATTTGCTGACAGATTTCCCAATGTAGAACCACCTATCATATCGGAACGATTCAAAAATACCTGATACGGCACATCTGCCTTTTGACAAATCATCCGAAACAGAGCCGCCGATACCCCATCCGTTGTATATTTCTGATTTGCACTATATTTAATCACAATTCCCCCGTTCAGCACCGGACGATTCGTAGGGCAGGATTTTTCCCCATAATTCGGATGCACTGCATGAGCATTATCCGCAGATATCATAAAACTGGATGCCAGTAACTGACGATATTGTGCCGCTGTTTTTCCCAGACTCTCACAAATTCGAAGTAAGGTGTCCTGCAAAAATGTAGATGCAGCTCCCTGTTTTGTACTGCTGCCAACTTCCTCATTATCAAAAACACAATGCAGCGGAATGCTCTTCCCTTCCTCCGCAGCCAAAAAGCCTTTCAAAGAGCCAAATACACATTGCAAATCATCCAGTCTTCCACTGGAGATAAATTCCCGCTCTGCGCCCCAGATTGTTCCCTTCACCCGATTGTATAAAAATAAATCACTCCCCAGAATATCTGTAACTTCAACTCCGGCTGCGTCTGCAACAATCTTCTGAAAAGAATCTTTCGCGTCTGCCATTGCATACAACGGCAACATATCTTTTTGCACATTGTACTTCTGTTCCTCATTCGCCTTTCGATTCATGTGAATTGCCAGACTTGGAATCAGAAGCAAATCCCGGTCCACCTTTACTAGTCGTGAAACAATTCCGGTATCTGTTTTCACAATCAATCTTCCTGCCACCGACAACGGACGGTCAAACCAAGGACTGCACAGCATTCCGCCATATTTTTCCACATTTAATTTTACATAGGCGCCTTCCGTTTCCATTTCCGGATTTTCCTTGATTCGAAACGTAGGCGAATCACTATGTCCCGCCATTACCTGAAAACCTGCAAATTCCCTTTTCGGTATCCGAAAAGCAAGCAGGGAAGTCCCATTTCTCATCACATAATATTTTCCACCTGTCTGCAGTTCCCACGTCCGGCTCTCCAGTAACTGCTGATATCCTTCCGCATCCAGCATTTGTTTCATTGTCTCTACTGCATGAAACGCCGTAGGACTAGACTCAATAAACGAAAATAATTCTTGATTTACTTGATTAATCATAATTGCTATCCCTCAATATAATATGCACAAATATCCTGCAAACAACATTTTTCGCAATGTGGCTTTGTTCTGGCTGTGCAGACATCCCGCCCATGATACACCAGACGATGGCAGAAATCACTTCCCTCTTCCGGCGGAATCAATTTCCACAATTCCATCTCCACCTTCTTCGGTTCTTTGATTCCATCTACCAGTCCAATTCGATTTACCAAACGGATGCAATGCGTGTCTGTTACAATTGCCGGTTTTCCAAAAACATCTCCCATAATGAGATTGGCACTTTTTCGTCCCACTCCCGGAAGTTTCAATAAATCATTAAAATCATCCGGAACTTTTCCTCCAAACTCATCCCGAATCATCTTCATACATGCGCTGATATCCCTCGCCTTACTTTTTCCCAAACCACAAGGACGTACAATCGCCTCAATTGCATCCACATCAGCCGCCGCCAGAGACTCCATATCCGGATATTGTTTATACAGTTCTTCTGTCACAACATTGACACGTGCATCTGTACACTGTGCAGCCAGTCGGACACCGACTAATAATTTCCACGCATCATCATAATCCAGCGTACATTTCGCATCCGGGTATTCCTTACGAAGACGCTCAATCACCTCGCGCGCAAGTTCCAGTTTCATCTTCTCTCTCCTTAACATTTCTGCATTAACCGCACATAAAATTCAACCGCTTTTACCAATGTTTCCACCGGAACACGCTCGTTATTTCCATGAATCATACCGCGCTCTTCCTTGGAAAGTTTCATTGCAGAGAACTTATATACCCGGTCTGTAATTCTACAATAATGCCAGGAATCACTACATGCCATCATCAAATAAGGGGAAACCAGTGCCTTTCTCCATGTATCTGCTACCGCCTGACTCAAAACGCCCCATTCTTCACAGGAAGTATCCGAATCCGCAGATGGATTTCTTCCTTCATATACCGATACTTCTATATTCGGATTGTCGATGACCTTTTCCAAATAGGCCTTCGCAGACTCTACCGTATCTGTTCCAATCAAACGCAGATTCATTCCTACGGATGCTTTTGGCGGAATCACATTAAATGCCTTTCCTCCCTGCATCTTCGTCATTGCACAAGTGGTACGAATCATTGCATTCAGCTCGCCGCCGGATTTCTGACATACCTTATCAAACAGGCCCGCAAAACACCACATATTTGCAAATAAAATCTTATAAACAAATGTAGAATGACGTCCCAGTGTATCCAACATTTCCCGCACCGGTTTGGTAATCTGTCTCGGAAATGGATGTTTCTCCACGTCCACTACGGCCTGCGCCAATTCACCGACAATCGTATGTACTGGTGGCATAGATGCATGACCGCCATTGCTTTTTGCATGAAATTCAATATTCGTCAGTCCTTTTTCCGCAATTCCTATTAAGGCGCATTCTCTATCAACTCCAGGAAATACATTTTCTACAACCGCTCCGCCTTCATCCAGAACCATAGCCGGATGGATTCCCTTCTCTTCAAACCAATCTACCATTGCAGGGCAAGTCGGTCCATTGATTTCCTCTTGGCCTGAGAATGCAAAATAAATATCATGTTCCGGCACAAAGCCGTCTTTGATTAATTTCTCAGCCGCCTCCATGATTCCGCACAAAGTTCCTTTTGTGTCCAACGTTCCACGTCCCCAAAGCACTCCGTCTTCCACAATCCCTTCAAATGCCGGTTTCTCCCACTGGGATTCTTCCACCGGAACCACATCATAATGAGACATCAGAACAATCGGATCGCCTTCCTTGCGCCCCTTCCAGCAATATAACATTCCATTTACACCAAGCATGACTCTTTCACAAGTTTCATGCACACTCGGATACAATTTTGGAAGTAATTTTTGAAATTTTTCAAATTCTTTCTGATCAACCAGTGATTCATCATTGTAAGAAATGGTTTTGCAGCGAATCATTTCCTGCATATCCCATACAATCCTGCTTTCATCTAAAAATACATCTTCCAATGACGAAGTCAATTCCGCCTTCGGCTTAAACCTTGCCGCACGAATCAAGATCACCGCAAAAAATGCAAGCACCACTGCCGCCAATACCAAAATTATTTTGCCTACCATCTTTCATCCTCACTTTCTTTTTATTATAACAATCCTTTCTTGTACAGCACGCGTGCCGAGCCAATTGCAATCAAAGCTCCCACAGGTACAAGAACGCCCACTGATGTGGACAATGCCGGTACTAATAAGAATAATACAACCATAAATACCAATGGTGCAATGGAGATTTTCCAATTCTTACTCACATACACAACTGCCAGACCGCCGAATAATGAAGGTAAAATATTGTCGAATGCCGGTTTTACTGCCGGATGATTCAGAATAGGAGTCAGCGGAACAAGCAACGCAACTCCCAAAGCAATAATTACTGTTGTCACAATTGAAGAAGTTGCTACTGCAATCGTAGAAATCACTTCACCCTCTTCACTTCCTGGCTTTACTTTTGCATTTTCCATCGCAGTCAAAGCTGCCGGAACTTTCAAATTCGTCAGATTTCCCGTAACAAACGCCAGATAAGAACTTGCCGTCCCTAACATCGGCACAAACGTCAGCACTTCAATCAATCCTACTGTCCAAAATATTGGCGCCACTCCAAGAAGCCCCTGTAACACCGGTTTCCATCCCGGCCACGCCCCATAATAAAGACATGTAATGATTGGATAAGAAAAAATCATTCCAATAGCAGATAAAATCCAGATTCTTCCGTAAATATGCGTCATTTCTTCATAACTTCTCTTCTTCATCTTTCTCATCCTCCTATCACCGGTGTTATGATTGCAGCAAATACCATGGCTCCAAGCATGCTGATTGGAAGCGCATAGTTTTCCAGCCACTTCATATTACATTTCTTAATCAAAACTCCACAAACTCCCATCAACAACGCCGAAAACAGCAGCACAAAAATCGGAATCCACCCCTTCAATCCGGAACGAATATCTGAAAATACCATTCCTAAAAATGCAGAAATCATCCCAAGAAACATGGCTGTCATAAGGATATCTCCCCATTTGCTGTCTTTGTTTTTAATTTTCATCAAACCGCCTTGAATTTTCTTAATAAACAGCGGAACCCAAATCAATCCTGGAAAGATTCCCAAGGTCATAACCCACGCAATCGCCGTATAGACAGTCGGATCCATTACAGTCTCCGAAAGCGAAATTCCCAACGCATTCGCTGTAGAAGTCGCTGCCGGAAGTTCATATGTAATCGCACCAATCACGCTAAGCCGCAGCCATGGCAATGGCAGACCCAAAAACTTTGACAACGTAATCACTCCCAGCAGAATAGAAACTGCCGGAGCCACAGTAAATACTGCTGTTGAAATCATGGTCTTTCGCATCTGCGACACATCCATGCCCAATTCCTTCCCTCGCCGATACGCACGAATCATAAAAAACAAGGACTGTGCAATTACAAATACGATAATCGCTCCTGCCAGGACAAATAAAAGTGAACTGTTTGGATTAAATTCCATCCTTCTCTCCTCCTTTAAACCATTCTTTTTAATTTTACATATCACAGTAATACTATTATAATGTTTTAAAGAAAAAAACACCAGAAAAAGAAAACACGAACTCCGGTTTTTATTCATTCCTCCTTCACTTGTACTTTCTTTTTCCAATGTTTCTATACCCCTGATTCAATCATCTAGATTTCAAAAATATTCTTCAAAAATTAGAATTCCAGAAGATCAATTACTGAAACCGGACAACTGTCTCTCGCTTCTTCTGCTCTCTCCCTCACTTCCTCTGTTACCTCTGCATATGCTTCTGCTACATCCTCACCATTAAATCGAAACACTTCCGGACATGCCGAAACACATGCCCCACACGAAATACATCCCTCATTTACTTTCGCTTTCATCATACTGCCTCCTCGTTCTACTGATTTTATATCTGATTCTATTTATATACTGCAAAAAATCTCCATTTTTATACCTGTATTTTTTATTTTGATACATTTTTATTTTTTGTTGTAAAACACCGCAGAAAAGACTAAAATAAACTTGTTACTATCCATGCTCATTCTCCGGTATTCCAGAGTATGAGCTGTTTCATTTTTAGAAAGGAGTTCCCTATGCAAAACCATAATCCTTTACTGACAAATAGCAGTGAGGACAAATTCATCACAATTGGCGAAATCTTACTTCGTCTGACTCCGCCAAACTATGAAAAAATCCGCATGGCTAATTCTTTTGATGCAAGTTACGGCGGAAGCGAAGCAAATATTGCACTTGCACTTGCAAACCTGGGAATCGACAGCACCTTTTTTACTGTCGTCCCAAATAACAGTCTGGGTAAAAGCGCCATCCGTATGCTACGCAGCAACGATGTCCACTGTGCTCCTGTCATCCTGAGCACTCCAGAGCAGACGCCTACACATCGTTTAGGAACCTATTATCTGGAAACCGGTTACGGCATCCGCGCAAGCAAGGTCACCTATGACCGCAAACACAGCGCCTTTGCCGAATTTGACTTCAGCACTGTCGACATTGCAGAACTTCTAAATGGTTTTACCTGGCTGCATTTAAGCGGAATCACACCAGCCCTTGGGGAAAATTGCCGCAGCTTTATTCTTGATTGTCTGAAAATCGCACAAGAAATGGGATTAACCGTCAGCTTTGACGGAAACTTCCGCAGCACCTTATGGACTTGGGAAGAGGCACGAGATTTCTGTACAAAATGCCTCCCCTACGTCAATGTATTGCTTGGAATCGAACCCTATCACCTCTGGAAAGACAAAAATGATCCAAGCAAAGGAGATGTAAAGGATGGGATTCCGCTTCAGCCCAGCTATGAAGAACAAGAAGAAATCTTCAAACAATTTGTAACACGTTATCCAAATCTTCAGTGCATCGGCAGACATGTCCGCTATGCACACAGCGGAAGTGAAAACAGTCTCAAAGCCTTTATGTGGTATCAAGGGCACACTTACGAAAGCAAATTATTTACCTTTACCATTCTGGACCGTGTCGGTGGCGGAGATGCATTTGCCAGCGGCTTGATTTATGCCATGATGAACGATTACAAACCAATGGACATGATTAACTTCGCTGTTGCCAGCAGTGTAATCAAGCATACGATTCATGGAGACGGCAATATTACTGATGATGCCGCAACCATCCGCAATCTTATGAATATGAATTACGATATCAAACGATAATTTACGATACCAAATAATCATACAGGATTGCAAAACAATTTTTTAACGCATAGGGATTTATTTAACAAAACAAATTCCCCTGCACAGCAACATTACAACGTACGCTGTCAGGGGAATTTTCTGTATTTTATAACTGAACTATCTGAGGTTCATGCCCCAGAGCCGGAAGAATCTTATTCTTAAAGTCCTCTGTACGAAAACGCAGACTCGATGTATTGATACATGGATGACACCCAAAATATTCTTCTTTTAATACATCCTCATCAATCAAAAGCCGCACACGCATATCCTGATCGTTTATCAATCCCAACACACTCAAAGAACCCGGCGTAATATCTAAAAATTGTTCCATATATTCTGCCTTCGCAAATGACAATCTTGCGGAACCAATCTGCGCTGATAAAAACTTTGTTTTAAACGGCTTGTCCCCCGGCATCAAAAGCAGATAAAACTCCGTTTCCTGCCGATTACACAGCAATAAATTTTTACAAATCATAGCACCGAGTGTTTTATCAATCTCTTCACACGCCTCCATTGTCATTGCCGCCTCATGGTCTATCCGCTGATATTCCACTCCAAGCGCATCCAAAAAATCATATGCTCGGATTTCCTTTTCCAATCTATTCTCCACCGATTGCGGTCTTCCATTTTCTAACTGCATATTCCAATTCCTCCAAAAATTCACATTCCAAAACCTTAACTATGCCCCAAATCATATCATAAAATCACTTACCACACAAACCATTTTCCCTACGATTCCCTTTTCCCTCCTCTTTTATTGTCAGTTAATTTAGATTTTTATATATTATTTTCTAATTTTCTATTGACATTTAGCGTTTAATGAGATATTATAATGACAACAAAAGAAAAACCAAAAAATAAAAACAAGGAGGACGGACCACCAGACAAATAATTTTAAATCTTAATCAAACATTTTAGAATCTAACGAAAGAGGTAAAGACCAATGGGACAGTAATATTAAAACAGCACGTATTTTTTTAACACTATTTGAGATAATATTTTCAGATAGATATCAAGTAAATAAGGAGGATAATCCAATGGATAAGATTTATTAAAAATCCACTGTACTGAGAAACCAGATACAGTGGATTTTTATTATGCATTTTCTATGAACCTTTATGAACCGTCTCCCTCTTTAATCCTCTAAATATTCCTTATAATCTGTTTCATCTGCAAACAATCTGTACTCACCATTTACATATCCCATATATCCGTCTGTAACATAATATCCTTTCATAGCTATCTCTCCTTCATCCGCTCTTTCATAAAACAAATTTTGTTTTTTCGTTTTCGATAGCTATATTATCCCCCTTCAGGTGGGTAAATGTTTGGACACCTTATTCTTTTTCTTCCTTATTTTTGCAGAAAATAATCTTAAAATATGAGATTAATTCAAAAGCGTCAAGATTCCGCTAAGAGACTCTCGCACTCCTATCACTTTCTTTTCCAATTCCGAATCCGGCAAGGTCAAATCCGGCACCATCACTGTTCTGCACCCTGCAGCGCTCGCCGCCGCTACACCATTAGGCGAATCTTCCACCGCCATACACTCTTCCGGTCTGCACCCAATCCGCTCACAGGCGTAGAGATATACATCCGGGAACGGTTTCCCTCGTTCTACCATTGTGGCACAGATAATGGAATCAAACCAATCATAGATTCCAATTTCAGACAAATATTGTTTCGTACGCTCTTCATCTGTCGCTGTCACTACCGCAATATAATACCCTCTTTCTTTTAAAACCTGCAAAGTCTCCTTCACTTCCGGTTTCATCTCAATCCCATGTTCCGCAAGATGCGCATTCATCAATTCCTTTCGGCGTTCCCGAATCGCAAAATAATCGTATTGAGAACCATATTTCTTCTGAAACTCCACAGCCGCAAAGCGACTCGCTAAGCTCCGAAATTCATAAAATTCCGTTATATCCAAATCTAATCCTGCCTCTCTTGCCGCCTGCTGCCAGAACTTCGTCAAATACTTCTCCGTATCAATCAAGACTCCGTCCATATCAAATAAAACTGCCTTTATCTTAGCATCCGTACCGTTCAGTTCATATCGCATCTCATGCAAGCAATTCTCTTTCTGAAACATAATCCTCTTCACTGCTCCTTTATATCCTTTCATATTATTTCTGATAATTGCAGAAGATTTTCTTCAAGTATTTCTAGTTCCTCTTCCATCGTCTTATCCAAGGGATAAAGTCAAATCGCTTTGAAAATATATCTCATCATTATATAAAACTTATTATAAATCAAAGAGTAAAATAAAAACAGAGCCAGTTTCGTCATTACATCCTGCCCATGAACAAACGCACATAAATACTGAAAATCTGTATATATTTCTCCATCTCCTAAATATTTACAAGCATCGTGAAATGTCACTCTCTTTTTTAGCCTTTCGCAAATATTTTCGTATGATATCCCCCGCAATTCACAATATTGTCGAATAAATACTTTTTCAAAAACTCCGAAACTTGTACCAGATATGCATACACCTCTTTTTCAGACATAAATTCTGTATTAGAATAATTCTTCAGGTATATCATTGCTCTGTCCTTTTGTATTAGCTACTGTACAAAGCGGCAAATGGATTTCTTCCAAAAACTGCAGCATGTTTTTATTTATCACTGAGCAAAAACAAGGATTCTGGCACATGACTTTAAATACATTTTATTTTTGCTTCATCTCGTTTCCAGGCTGTCGTCCTATAAATCGAAAAAGAAAAATATCTTGTATTAAAAATACACTTTCTCGACTATCGTCCAATTTCACAATATGCAGAATATCACAAGATTTTCCCACCTGTTCCTTTTTCTCTATTATTTTGCGAAACTTATCTATTCTGCTAGAAAGCGGTATCATCCAATAAATTCCTGTAGCATTATCCTCAAAACAATAATAATGCGGTCTATTGCCTGCCTTATTCCCCTTGAGATACGGATCCGGCATGGGGAACAGTATTACTGGATTCTCTACTACGCTTTTCTCTCTCCACAGGAAATGAAAAATACAGATGGTTCCTTTAGATAAAGATTCTATCATGTCATAATTTGAAAGGAGACACTATGATGCCAAACGAAACAACCAACACACCTATTTTAACTCTGGATTCCGATGCAAAGCTGGAAACAGCCCAGTCCATTTCAGACCTTACCTGGCATGAGATCCAGAATGCCTACCGTACCCGCCGGATCTTAACTGGAATGCTTGGCGGTATTGAGAAAACAGAAAACGGCAGCCTCATTGCCGTAGTTTACTACAAGGACTTCCGGACCGTCATCCCGGTAATTGAGATGATGATCCATCTCATGCAGGATGAAGCACACGATTATGGAGAGCTTGCCCTGCGGCAGAACAAAATCCTCAACAATATGCTTGGATGTGAGATTGATTTTCTAATCAAGGGATTAGATCCGAAGACACGCAGCATTGTCGCCAGCCGGAAAGAAGCGATGCTGAAGAAACGCCAGATCTTCTATCTGGATAAAGATGCTTCCGGAATGCCGAAAGTTTATGAAGACCGTATCGTGCAGGCAAGAGTCATTGCCGTTGCGGAAAAGGGAGTCCGGGCGGAAATTTTCGGTGTGGAAACCTCCATTCTTGCCAGAGACCTGTCCTTCGACTGGATGGGTGATGCCAGAGAACGCTTCCAGGTAGGCGATCACATCCTGGTACGCATCCTGGATGTGCGGGCAGACTCACCGGAGCAGGTCATTGTCCACGCAGATGTCAAAAGTGTGGAAGGCAACACCAGCAAGGAAAACATGAAAAAATGTAAGATCCAGGGCAAATATGCCGGAACCGTGGAAGACATCCATAAAGGCACCGTCTTTGTCCGGCTCTCCATCGGTGTCAACGCCATTGCCCACTCCTGTTACGATAACCGTACTGTTGGAAAGAAAGATCAGGTATCCTTTGTGGTCACGCATATTGATGAAGAACGGAATGTTGCCCTCGGCATCATCACCCGCATCATCAAGCAGACCATATAAGGCTTCCACCTTATTTTTAAATAGCTTTTTTTCATATACAGCACCAATTAGTCCCGCAAATACACACGATACAGCTACATAAGGTGACAGAATAAAGTATTTTTCAGACCATTACCTTATTGTACTGAAAACAGTAACGTGTTATACTAATTCGGTATTACTGAACCGGAAAGACGGATGCATTTCGATTTTGCCCTCTAGTATCCAAGGAGGGTGATGCCCATGAATACAATGGAAGTATTGACTTTACTATTGGTAATTTTTGCGGCTTTGACTTATATAGATCGACATAATAAGAAATAGCATCCACGACCCTAGGAAAGTTTTGGATGCTATGTCTTATACATAGAATATAAAATTTAACTGAGGGCATCAGATTTTGCATCTGAATACCTTTCTTGAGTTCATTATACACTGGGGGCTTTGAGAAATCAAGTCCCCCTTTTTATTGAGGATGTTTCCCACCACCCAACCATTCTCCTGTTTCTTTCCATATCTCATAATTAAATAACCAAATGGAAACCCAAGGAATTAATGTCTCAGACCAGTCGTCTTCAATAGTCCATTCCTCATATTTCGGATAATACAAACATAAAGAACTATCCTTATACATATGCGGAACCAACTTACCTTTTTCGCGTCGCCCAATTTGAGGATTTACAACATAAATATTAACTTTTGATGCTCCCACTCTGCAACAAACTTTTACAGTATATGTAATAGATTCATTAGTTGGTCTCAATCTAATATATACCACAAAAGAGTCCTTTTGGGATTTATAAGTAACAACTTCGTACCGTTCTTGCAGCTTATGTACTTGTGATAAAATTTCGTCATAACTATATGCTACATGACGGAAATACTTTTCAAATTTTCTATTCACCATAAAAAGTATTCTTTCTGACAGAAGCTCCTACACCTTTTGTATTTAATCTTCCTGCAGAATCAACTGACAAAACACCTTCACTTCTATTCTCGTTCATTTTTTTTGCATACTCCATAATTGCTTCATTTGTGACCGTTTCGCCAAACATCTTTTTCATTAACACATTCATATCGGAATTAATGGTTAATGTTCTCAGTTTAGCCACATCCTGTTTTAATGAATCAATCATTGAAACAAAATCCCTGTAATTCTGGATATCCTCTTCCCATTTTTCTGATAATGTTTCATCAACTACAGGATTTTTCACTACAAAAGGGGTTTGTCCACTTTCTAAAATGCATTGATTGACATAACTGCAAAAATCTTGAATAATCTGAAGTGTGTCAGAATAAGTACTTGTAATATGTCCCATAAGTGTACATATTATGATACTTCTTACTGGTACTGTTTCATGCTCATCACAATATATATCTCTGTACCTTTTTATCAACTGAACTGCACGACGAAGCGGTTCCAATCTCGTAACAATTTCACGTTCCTCAATTGGTTCAGCACTACATTGTACTTTCCTCATCTGTTGTATTTCTGAAATAATATGAGTTTTGGCCTGTTCTTCAAACCATTCTGCATATCTAATAGGATTACTATGGTGGTACCAATTTTTCAATTCCTTGTCTGGTACTATTATTTCACGTGATATAACATTGATCTGCTTACCTGGCATAATATCCATATGGAAATCATTTGCATAATTTATCCTGATGCAACGAGATTTCTTTTCTATCATTTTATTATGAATGCCATCCGTAGACAAAATTCTAAAAATATGATCATATAGTTCCACCGGTGTCATTTTCCCTGCAGTTTCTGCTGATATTTCAACCACAAAATCCAAATCGTAGTCTTCTCCATTTAATGGCTTTACCGTTGTTTTTAACCTGAACGACCCGTGGGCATACATATTTAATTCTACATTCTTAAAAACTGGATCGCTCTCAATTATTGTTGCTATTGTATGATATCTTTCATCCGCAAGCTTATATAAATACTCAGGCAACTGAAGTTTACTACAGATTGTCAGTAATATTTTATCTACGTACTTATTCATTTTTTCCTCCCTCAACTATCCATGGTGTATTAGTTCCTAAATTTCTTTCAATACCATTTGCACATAGTTTTTCAATTTCTTTCTCTGTTACCCAACATATCCTATCATCTCTACTATTCATTTTCTCAACCAAAATATTATACTGGCTTTCTGTTGGCTGCAGTTCAAAAATATCAGCATATAATATCTCGTCACATCCCATCCATTTTGAGAACTGAACAGTGGTCTTATGTACGGATACTTTACGATATTGAATGACTGAAAATTCTTCCTGTGGCAAGATTTTAGTATCAATAAGTTCTTCCCTGAATTCTCTCATTGGATCATATTCCCTATCCTTCATACTCAAAAACCAGTCAAAGAACTTTAACACATTCTTACCTTTTATTTTAATACGCAAATCATCATCATCTTCCATATTTCGCATTTGTGTATCACCTTTACATTGTATATCATCCAGAAAGCGTTTCCCTTCTCTATAATATTTATAGACACCACCCACTGGTTGATATTGATTTTTCAAACGGTTTCCCCTTACCAGAAGATATTTTCCATTAACTTTAATTCTGTAAAGATATGAAAATGATAGCCGTATAGGTTTATCACGATATACTATTTGCGTTTGATACCATAATTTAATTCCTTGTCCATGCGTGTCAACACATTCATATGCAGCTGTAATAACTACTCCTGCAAGTGCTGTAGATATTATATATACAACTTGTGCTACCGGTCGCTGAGATGAACTACACAACACAGCCAACATACAACATATAATTCCAACACCTGCTACTTTTAAAAACTTTTTCAAATATACATCACTCCTTAATTTATTTTTACTAGCACTCTCTATTCGCGACTGCTAACAAGTATAAAATATCACAAAACGCCACTCATTGCAAGATGTTTTGTATGTATTTTCGTAATTTTTTCTATTACAGCATCATAATTTTTGTTTACAAGAAAGCTTTTTATGTTAAAATAGACATCGGAGGAAAAAAACATGTTTGAATATATAAAATTAAAAAATTTTAAATCTTTTGGCAATATAGAATTTAATTTATCGGATCGAAAAGGTATTCCTAAAAATTTAATTCTTGTATATGGTGAAAATGGTATTGGGAAATCGAATTTAGCTTCTGCTTTTTTCATGTTATCCGAAACACTAAGAACTATGAACGTTCGCGATATTATGCAAACGATTCTTTTAGAAGACCCAGAAAGTTTTCAAGATGAAGATTTCGCAAAATATATAAAAATGCGTTATAAAGATATAGAAACTCTCATAAAGGAAAACAAAACTGTATCATCTACCGAAAATATGTATCTAGAATTTGGATTTAATTTAAATGGGAAAAGCGGAAGATACATTATTGAAACAAATGACTCGCAAATAGTACACGAACATTTGGAATATGTTCTTATCAGAAATAGAGGAGTATATTTCGATATCACTCCAGATTCAATTTCTATTAACGAAAAAATATTTGCTGAAAAAGAAGCCCTTAACGATTTAAAAACATCTTGCAATAAATTTTGGGGAAAACATTCTTTCCTGTCAATTTTAGAACATGAATGCGATGATAAGGCTGATAACTATTTGCGAAATCAATTATCTTCTCATTTTAAAAAGTTAATGCAGTTTTTTTCTAATTTATCATGTAAAGTAAAATACGGAAGCAAGCAAGAACGAGGAATTATCGGATTACCACATAATATTCTAGGTGACTATTATGAGGGAAAAATTGATATGAAAGATGAGAATCTCTTAAGTAAAACAGAAAAGATGCTAAACGCTTTTTTTATGGCAACATATAAAGATGTAAAACGTGTTTACTTTAAAAAAGAGAAAAAAGACAATTTCATACATTATAGCTTAATGATTACTAAGTTAATCGCCGGGCAGGAACGAGATTTGGATTTTTCTTTAGAATCAACCGGTACACAGTCATTACTTCAATTACTACCTTTCATGCTCGTTGTTGTAAAAGGTTCAACGGTAATTATTGATGAATTCGATACAGGCATACACGATCTTCTTGTTCAAAATCTTGTAACTTCACTCAATGAGCATCTTGAAGGTCAACTTATTATGACAACACACAATACGTTACTTATGGAATCTGCTCCAGTTCTTCCTAAAGATTGTATTTATGTGATTAACGAACTAAAACAAGGTGAAAAAGAAATCCAGTGCATTACGCATTACGATAATAAAATTCACCGTAACACTAATATTAGAGATCAGTACTTATTAGGTCAATATCATGGAATTCCAGAAAAAGCATCAATCAATTTCCATTCATTGCTTGAAACACTTAATTAACATCATATAAATTAACCTTAAACTATCCCGCTACCGCAAAATCACAATTTATTCTCCATCCTTTTTCCCATTTTTCAGTTTCGGGCAGTAAAATGCCCGAACTTCTATTCCATCTTCCTCTGACTCAATTTCTACATAATAATCCCGTACAAAATATCCGCCATTATGCTCCTGCAGTGCATACAAATCCAATGTCTGAAAATCCACCAACACCAGATCACGTGCCATTGGCTTTTCCGTTTCTCCGCAGTATACTTCCATGCTCTCTATCAGCTTATCCAGACAAATCTGACACAGATGGTCCTGAACGGTTCTGACATCAAAGAAACTATCATCTCCAAAACTCACGGAAACTTCTGAAATCCCGTGATCCGGCATCTGATTCGTATGAAAAAAGCATCCGCCCTCTCCTGTTCCGGAAAAACCTGTTCGGGAATTTCCCTGTGCCCCTATCAGATTTCCTTCCTCATCATGATTCCAGATACGCATATCCTGCACATACCAGTTCTTTGTGCAGATTATTCCCAGGTCATCAAACTTCCGAAAATAATCCATGAAACTTTGATCATCACTGCCGCAGAGCCAGCATTTTCCTTCATCTTTCAACTTGCTTTTTGCTGATTCGGGTATCTTCCTCTCTACTGAGTTGTAAACCTTCATAGGTTCCTTTTCAAATATTCCTGCAACATTAAGTTGACTGATCCCCAGTCCCATTACGATTCCAGCCATACATGCAAAAATCCCTACATTTCTTTTTCTCATTATTCATATCATCCTTTTAGATTGAGTATAGTAACGCCTATAGAATTACTATACCAAATCCAACGGACTCTTTCATCATAAAGCACATATATTTATGCATTTTATTGCATATCACAATGCAAAAGAAACTGCCTACGACAATTTCGCAGACAGTTTTTATGCTGTAACCTCTTTTATGATCAGATTCAATATATGAATCACGTTCTCCCGCTGTGTTGGTGTAAGTTCACTCAATTTTTCCTCCAGCATGGAAATGTCCTCCTTACACACCACAGGAACAACTTCTTTTAACGCTTCATTCGGCTCTGCTCCAATCGCATTCAGAATTTTCACAAACGTATCCATAGTTGGTGTCTTCACTTCCCGCTCAATGGATCCCAAATGATTGGTACTGATATTTACCTTTTCTGCCAGTTGTTCCTGCGTAATCCCAGCGCGTTCCCTATACTTGCGAATACACCTTCCAATTCCTTTCACGCTTACACCTCCTCTATCCTATGTTTTACCAACGCTAAAAGCATTTGTTATGTAATTCTAGTATAATTGGTTGCAAATCACGCTTACAGTATCCGTAAGGATTGCATTTGTAACGCTTTTAGCGTTGGTCACATTTTTGGCACTCCATCGTCTGTAACTGGCACAGTCCTGCGATTGTAGCGGTAATTTACCCATGTTAAAATTGATATTGTCAAAATTATATGCAGAAGGAAACGCAGCACTGCCGTATGGGAAGCCTCTCCTGCGGCATAAAGGCTGCATTTTTTCTGTAAGATAGGAGGATCTTTACAATTTCATACTTTGATTTAGGACGCAGCCTGCATTGACCGGGCTGCGTCTTTTCTTGAGGCAGGAAAACCATAAGCAAAGGCAGGGGAGATACTTCTCCTGCCGCTCTTATAAAAAGGAGGTACCTTTACGTGAAACACAAACTGAAAAACGCTCCGCCGGACACAAAACGGCATGTCAATTATGGCAGATGCCTGTATGCTGCATTTCTGGCTGTCACAGTCCTCTGCGGATACACACAACCGGTTTTTGCCGCTACCATCTGGACCAAAGCCAATGAGATCATGAAGGATGTCTATAACCAGATTATCCTCATTTCCACCATTGCTGCAGTCGTAACGGCATCGGTTGCCCTTCTGATGATGAATTTTTCCAAAAGCGGAAAAACCGTGGACGAATCACGTGCATGGCTCAAGCGTATCGTCATTACCTGGGCGATCTTAAACGGGCTTGGCTTTATCATGGCTTACATCACCCCGTTCTTTGCAGGCGGAAAATGGAACGGATAGACGAAAGGAGATGCCACTATGGGAATACTTGACGGAATCGTGGAATGGATTGCCGAACAGGTCATGAACATTCTGGATCTGATCACCACTTCAGTCCTCGGTGCTCTGGGCTGTTCCATGGATACGTTTCTTCGCTACTTTCCTGCAGCCGAGACCATGTATCAAGTCTTTCTGGCACTGGGCATCGGGCTGATCCTCTTAAACTGGGTATGGCAGCTCTTTAAAAATTACTTTATGGGAGCCGGTATCGAAGCGGAAGATCCCATTAAGCTATCCATCCGTTCCTTCCTCTTTATCTTTCTCACCTTCTATGCGAAAGATATTGTGGATCTGCTCCTGAAGATTTCAGGAACACCGTACAACTGGATTCTGACGGAAGACCTGCCGCCTTTAAAATTTGCGGATTTTAACTCCGTAGTCACAGTCATCCTGGGAGTCTGTGCAAATGGGGCGGTAGCCATCATTGCACTGATTCTGGTACTGATTCTGGCGTGGAACTACATCAAACTGCTCTTTGAAGCGGCAGAACGTTATATTCTTCTGGGGGTACTGGTCTACACAGCCCCGGCAGCTTTTTCCATGGGTGCCAGCCAGTCAACCGGAAATATCTTCAAAAGCTGGTGCCGGATGCTTGGCGGCCAGTTCTTTTTGCTGCTGATGAATGCGTGGTGCCTGCGGCTGTTTACTTCTATGGTCGGCACCTTCCTTGCCAATCCGTTATCCCTATAAGAAAGGAGGACCAAAATGAAACTTAGAAAGAAACTCATACCATTCCTGGTATTAACTGCCTGTCTGGTACTGTTTTGCTCCATGCCAGTCTTTGCAGCGGAGCTTACGGAAGCAGACGTGGAAGCGGCAGTTGCCAGTCAGGGAAAGGAGGCGGTAACCGGAAATGTCTTCGTCTGGTTCCTGTGTGCCATTGCCTTTTTAAAGGTATCCCAGAAAATTGATTCTTTTCTGGCATCGCTTGGCATCAATGTCGGCAATACCGGAGGAAACATGATGGCTGAACTTCTGATTGCAGGACGGAGCCTGACCGGTTCCATGCGTTCCCATGGTGGTGGCGGCTACCGCAAAGCCTCTTCTCCCGGAAGTGCGGCTGTCGCAGGAAACTTCCTATCCGGCGGGCTTGCCGGAGCGGTGGGAAGACAGGTACAAAGGGAAGCGGTCAATTCCGCAACCGGTTATACCGAACACAGCAGTATCGGGAACATGCTTTACCAGTCATCCCTGAACAAAGGCGGAGACTTTGCCAATCAGGTCATCAGCAACATTGCACAGGGAAATTACGGTCAGGTGGGTTCCATCAAGGGAGCAGACGCACAGAAAGCCTTTACTTCCTATATGGGTATCAAGCCGGGCGGCGGTTCTTCCTATGATAATGTAGAAATCGGCGGCGGACGGATCACCGGTACCGAAACCGGAAGTTCCGGGAACCGGGATTTTGCCCTGTACCATGCCGACCAGTATGCAGCTCCGACTCAGGGCTCCTACTCTACGGTGCAGTCCGTAGACGGTTCCACCTGGTACAAGCAGTATGCACAGGATACGGTAGAAAAAACACCATATACTTCCGGCAACGGCAAAGTAGCCTACAATGAATCCATTGTCCAGAAACTGCCGCCAGCCCCACAGCGAAAGGAGCGTATGTAACATGCCAAAAACAGCCTTGATGGGCAGTCCTCTTGCTGTCATCGGTACAGTATTCCGGCACAGGCGCACCCTTGCGAAAACCGGAGCAGCCGTCGGCGGTGTACTGATGCTTCCCATTCTGTTCCTTGTCATGCTTCCGGGACTCGTCTTCGGAGACCTCTCTGAAAATACCGGAGCACTGACCAGCAACACGGTAATCAGTGAAAATATCCGGGCTTCCAATCAGGCAATCGTGGAGGTGCTTCAGGAAAGCCATGATGCACTGCTTGCTAAGATTAATGCGGAAATTGCCAGACTCCCGGAAGGAGATACTGCCTCTATCAGCGATCCTTACGCTTCCAGTATCATCGTAAATGCGAACCAGCTCATCGCACAGTTTTGTGCCAGCCAGGATGACTATAAAAATATAAATATCAGCAAACTCAAAAGCCTGATCCGGGAAAACGAGGACGGGCTTTTTTCTTATGACGTTACTTCAGAAACGGTCACGGTGGAAGTTCCGGCGGAAGAGGAAAATGCACCACCCAGAAAGGTTACTTTTACCCGCCATACCTACACGGTCAGCTATGCCGGAGATGCCTACTTTGCAGATCACGTCTTTCATCTGACCGATAAGCAGAAAAAAACGGCAGACAGTTATGTGGAAAACCTGACCATGTTCTTTGGCGGCTCCGCTTCCGGTCTTGCCATGGCGGTAGGTGTCAGCGATGAAGTGCTGGCTTACCGGGCTACCATCCAGCAGGTCGCACAGAAATACGGCATGGAAGCTTATGTGGAACTCCTCATGGCAGTCATGATGCAGGAAAGCGGCGGGCGTGGAAGCGATCCCATGCAGGCGGCAGAAGGCGGCTTTAATAAGAAATACCCCCATGTCCCCAACGGCATCACCGATCCTGCTTATTCCATCGAATGTGGGATTCAGGAATTAAAGTATGCACTGGATAAAGCAGGATGTACCGGACCTACCGACCTAGACCGCATCAAGCTGGCGCTTCAGGGTTACAATTACGGCTCCGGCTATATCGACTGGGCAATGGAACGTGACGGCGGCTATACCAAAGAAAACGCCATTGCTTATTCGGATATGATGTGTGCCCGTCCGAACTGGCATTATGACCGGTATGGGGACAAGGAATATGTGGAGCATGTTCTCCGGTATTATCAGATTACCAATACCGGCGGAAGCTATCCGGCAAACGGAATGCAGATTCCGCACTATCTCCAGACCGATTACGGGAACATCCCTTATGGCGGTGGTTCTATCGCATCTTCCGGATGCGGGCCTACCAGCTTTGCCATGATCGCCAGCTACCTGACCGGGAACATTATTACCCCTCCGGATGCAGTGGCATGGTGCGGGAATTCCTATTACAAGCCGGGAGTTGGAACCTACTGGAGCTACTTTCAGGCTGCAGCCAGTCATTTCGGCTGTGGCAGCGTCACACAGACCAGCAATGCCAATACGGTACTTCAGGCACTCTCCGAAGGCCGTCCGGTCATCTCCTCTCAGCGGGCAGGACTTTTCACCAGCGGCGGGCACTTCATCGTGCTCCGGGGTGTTACGGCAAACGGCAAGGTACTGGTCAATGATCCCAATGACAGTGACGCAAAGAACTATATTAACCGTGAATTTGATATGATGTCGGAAATCCATGCCACGGCAAATGCCTACTGGATCTTCGACAAAAAATAAAGGAGCCATTATGAACAGAACAAAAGTGATTCTTTCCATTTTCCTGATGCTGTTTCTGCTGCTTGCCGGACTGGTTCTCCCCAGTTTCTGGAAAAGCCAGAAAAAAGAAGCTTCCGGAAACAAAGCCAGGGAACCGGCAAAGGAAACAACAGAAACAAATTCCGATACCCCCATGCCGGAATATCTGGATTTTGATGCTTTAAAAGCATTTTTCTCCGACAGCCAGATTGCTTCTCTCAAAGAGCAGTTTCCTGTCTACCTAAAAGAATATGTCAAAAAAGAACAGACAAGCATCACCTTCCTGCCGGGAAAAACCAGCTACCCTACCGAAACAACCGTCTGCCTGATGTTTTCACTTTCCGATCAAGATACGCTTCCGGTTACCTACCACACCCCGACGGGTGTGTTTTTATTTGGAGAAGACGGGGTACAGGTCTCTGCAGATAAAACTGTTTACGAAAAGCAGACCGATGATTCCCTGCCATCCTTGACTTCGCAGGACATTGAACACCTGCAGGAAGGCGGGTATCCGGATACTTCTGACAGCCCGGAAGCTCCGGACACAGAATCCGACAGTGCCTCTGTGCCTTCCGAAGATGCGAAAGATACGAAAAAGGAGGTGCAGCCATGACACAGCCAGAAGAAACACCAGTTTCCTTTATCCCGCCCAACTTCATTGAGAAAGGCAAGATCCTAAACGGAACTTTTGACATCCGCAATGCCATAGAAAGCATTGTTCTTTCTCTGGCAATCGGTATCCCTGTTTTCCACCTGCCGCTGTCCCTGACTGCCCGCATCATCATTCTCTGCATGACCGCACTTCCGGCGGCAATGGTAGCCCTGATCGGAATCGGCGGGGAGAGCATCACTGCCTTTCTGATGAATGCCCTACGCTTTGTAGTGAACCGCAGGGTAATCTGGAGGTCCGACAGTCTTCCGGAAGGAAAGCCACGCAGGAAACCACGTTCCAAAGAGCCAAAAACAAAGAAACACCGGAAAGCAGAAAAAATGGCAGAGCCTTCCAAAGTAATGGCATCGGCTCCCCCGCAGTCTGAACCGGACGCACCAGCCCCGCCAAAAAGTAAAAAAAAAGAACACCGACAGTTTGATACCTCCACCAAGCGGGGCATCAAAAAACAGGCAAAGGAAGATATCCGTTATCTGAAGTGGGAGCAGAAAGAAGCCAGCCGACAGAAAAAAGAGGCGGCGAAACAGATAAAAATCCAGAAAAAAACGGAAGCCCGGAGACGAAAGGAGGAAGAAAAACGGGCAGTTTCCGAAAAGCGGGCGGCGAAAAAAGAGCAGAAAAAGAAGGTGGTTTCCAAGAAGGACGCCTCATCTGCCACGGCAAACCCCGTTTCCCGGAAAAAGCGAAAGAAAGACCAGACCTTGGAGGATTATCTTCCGGTGGAAAAAATCGAAAACGGGATCGTCTATACCACAGACGGACGGTACGTGAAGATCCTGGAGATTGAACCAATCAACTTCCTGCTTCGAAGTGCCAGGGAACAGCAGGGCATTATCTACAGCTTTATCAGTTACTTAAAGATCAGTCCGGTCAAACTCCAGATTAAAATGATCTCCAAAAAAGCAGACATCAATAAACATCTGGAGCAGTCCCAGCTGGAGCTGGAGCGGGAAACCGATCCCCACTGTCAGGAACTGCAGCGGGATTACATCCGTTTCGTGCGAAATTTAAGTTCCAGAGAAGCCGTTTCCAGACGGTTCTTCCTGATTTTTGAATATGAACCCTTCAACGCCAACCGGAAGGAGGAGGAACGGGAAATCCTTGCTGCCCTTGAGACGGCATCCCAGACTGCCAAAACCTTTCTGTACCAGTGCGGGAATGAAGTGGTCACCCATGACAATGAGGATGAATTTACCACAGATGTCCTGTACACACTGTTAAACCGTACCCTTTGTACGGAGGTTCCGCTTCCGGACCGGATCAGCTCGGTGCTGTCCGCCTATACGAAGGAAAACCGCATGGAGGAACTGGATCACATCCGGATCAACGAGTTTCTCGCACCAGAAAGTGTGGATTTCAAGCACTCCCATTATGTGCAGATCAATGGGCTTTACCATTCCTACCTGCTTGTGCCGTCTGACGGCTACAAAAACCGGATAACTCCCGGATGGCTGTCACTCCTTGTCAATGCCGGGGAAGGGATCGATATTGATTTCTTTCTCCAGAAACAGCCAAAGGACAAGATTCAGCAGCGTCTCGGTCAGCAGATCCGTATCAACCGTTCCAAATTAAAGGATGCGTCCGATACCAACACTGACTATGATGACCTGGATTCTGCCATCCGCTCCGGATATTTTCTGAAGCAGGGGCTTGCCAACAACGAAGATTTCTATTACATGAATCTTCTCATCACCATTACCGCTTCCACGCTGGAAGAACTGCAGTAGCGGATTCAGGAAATGAAAAAGCTCCTGATCTCGCAGGATATGAACTTACACTCCTGCTACTTTTTACAGGAACAGGGCTTTCTCTCCTCTCTGCCGCTGGCAAATCTGGACAAGAAGCTTTTTAAGCTGTCCAAGCGGAACGTACTGACTTCCGGGGCGGCAAGCTGCTATCCCTTCGTCAGCTACAGTATCTGCGATGATAACGGAATCCTCTTTGGGGTAAACAAGCATAACAATTCCCTGGTCATTGCGGATATCTTTGATTCCAGGCAGTACAAGAACAGCAACATCTGTATCTTAGGCTGTTCGGGAGCAGGAAAGACCTTCACCATGCAGACCATGGCACTAAGGATGCGAAGAAAAGGCATCCAGGTGTTCATCATCGCTCCCCTAAAGGGACACGAATTTTACCGGGCTGCAAGGAATGTCGGCGGAGAATTTATCCAGATCTCCCCTGCCAGCAAAAACTGTATCAACATCATGGAAATCCGGAAGGTAGACAATTCTGTAAATGAACTGCTGGACGGACCGACACTGGATGCCTCCGCACTGGCAGGCAAGATCCAAAGGCTTCACATCTTCTTCAGTCTGCTGATCCCGGATATGTCCCATGAGGAGAAGCAGCTTCTGGATGAAGCCCTAATCAAAACCTATGCCAGAAAAGGGATTACACATAAAAATGAATCCCTGACAGATCCGCAGCATCCGGAGCAGTACAAAAAGATGCCCATTCTGGAGGATGTCTACAATGTCCTGCTGGAAAGCGAGGATACCAAACGTCTGGCTCATATCCTGAACCGCCTGGTTCACGGTTCTGCTTCTTCCTTTAACCAGCAGACCAATGTGGACCTGACCAATAAATATACGGTACTGGATATCTCCGAACTGACCGGTTCCAGCGATCTTTTAACGGTCGGCATGTTCGTTGCCCTGGATTATGTCTGGGATAAAGCGAAGGAAAACCGTACCGAAGAGAAAGCCATCTTTGTCGATGAGGTCTGGCAGCTCATCGGTGCATCTAGCAACCGGCTTGCAGCGGAATTCGTACTGGAGATTGCCAAGATCATCCGTGCTTACTCCGGAGCCGGCATCTTTGCCACACAGGATCTGAACGACTTCTTTGCTCTGGATGACGGAAAGTACGGCAAACGCAAAAAGAAACATCAGTAACTCATAACGAAGACTCCTGCAGGCAGCTCCCACATGGAACTGCCTGCTTCTTTAGTAGGTGATGAATATGAAACACCCCCACTGCAAGACAGATGCCAAGCACATCCGTCATTTTCTGAACCTCTGTGAAGGGAACTGGCACTCCTGTATCTACGTCTGGTGCCGCACTTGTAACGCACAGGAAAGCTGTGAGAACTCCGGCTTTTTATTCCATCCGGATGAAACGGGAAGCCCCTGCATCCTCCCTCTTTCAGATGCAGCGCTTTTGTTTCCCCGGATACCGGAGCCAACCGAATGTACCGGAAGCATGAGCATTGCTGCTTTTACAGAGCTTTGACTACTGGCGGGAAACTGCCCGTGACCGCTCCATGCTGTGTTCTCTTCAGGAAACTCCAATGGAAGAGGAACCCCTCTCCTATCAGGAACTGTTCTCCTACGAAGATGCACAGGCATCGCAGCCGGAAACGGATACCGCCCAGACATTGCTGCTGGAACACATCTCCCGGCTTGGTACCGGTCAGTGCTCCACCATCCAAAAGGGAATCGCTTCCCTTTGGCTGCAGCAACAGGGCTATACCAGCTTTGACCTTGCAAAGCACTATCAAGTCCCCGCCAACCGGGTGCGGGCATGGCAGAGCAAGGCCCGGAAGCTTTTACAGCAGGATGATGCACTTTATGCACTTCTGACTTAACTTTGAAGGAGGAACCTTTATGCTGACACTATATACGGCTGTCGGAACTTTAAAATTTCAGAAAACGTCCGGTGGAAGATCCATTCCGCTTGTTACCAACAACGGGCAGGAATACGGATTATCAGAACATGAGCTACTGCTCTGGAGCTGTCTTGCCTTCCAGATTCTGACGATCCATGAACTGCAGGACAGATATCACCTGCACCAGTTACATCGGAAGCGTCCGGAGGGCTTATCCTTCCACCATTATCTGAACCGGTTGTCCCTGCGTGGTCTGATCGTAAGCGGAAACGGACTGACCGGCGTGGACGCACTGTACCGGCTTCTGGGCGGGCTGACCATCATTCCTCTGACGGACACCTTTCCCATGCGTCTTTTCGGCTGCATCCAGCTTTATCTAGATGGAAAGATTAACACTAGGGAATTTGGCAGATATTTAAAGAAGAAACCATGTCCGCCGATGGAAGATACCATCCTGAAGCTGGCTGGAAAGGTTCCCCTCACAACCGCCGAACTTATCACCAGCATCGACCGGGGAAAAAATATCCACACGGAATCCGATATCATGGATCAGTTATACACCGAACCGGAAACCACCTATCAGACACTTGTGGATGATGTCCAGCTCCACCATGCCCAGTATCCGGTGCTGCAGGCAGTCAGCAATCTGTACCTGAATAAACAAATCACATTTCATACATGTTAAAGGAAGGAACCTTATGCCAAAACCATTTTTTACAAAGCTGGTTGCCATCAGTGCAATCGGCTTTTTCTGTGTACTTTTTGGGTGCATCTTCGGAATTGCCACCCACGACCAGCTCTTTATTCTCATGAGTCTCTTAATCGGAATCTGCAGCATTCTGCGTGCTCTCAGCTTCTGCCACCTAATCCGTACACAAGCTTATCTGTCACTGGATGTAAGCTGCAGGAAACGGGAACATACACTCTTTGGAAAGAACCAGCAGTATTGGTTTGCCAGTGATGACGGAAAAGAATATTCCTTTTCACTTGATAAGAATGTGAAACTCTTGCAGGGGCATCGATACCGGCTGTACTTTCGGAAACCACAGACTGATAGCAAATCCCTGGATTTCACTGGTGACTTCCTCGGATATGAAGAACTGACAGAACACATTCAGCTTTGTTAAATACATCTTCATAAACAGAATCCAAGCCGCTCTAACTGCATAGAAACAGCATCAGCGGCTTGAAAACGTTATTAAAATTAATTCAAATTGGTTGACTGAAATCCATCACTATTTTCATTCAGCAATATAAGATCTGCCAATAACCAGATTTAATATTTTGCAAACAATAAGTATAATGCCCCTACTATTATAGCAATTTCAATAACTAATACAGTAATCAGTGTTTCCATATCTGAATAAAGACCCAATATCTGCGCCGTATACAATATCATTATCTTGCTGATTTGATGCATGAGTTGTTACCGGCAAAA